>WLWD01002003.1_pt1 | contig 72934 bp, 58 predicted proteins | sample 6712731 | NCBI WGS metagenome assembly WLWD01 (sample SAMN12718690, study PRJNA576275) | sponge metagenome | isolation source: marine sponge | host: Mycale hentscheli | place: New Zealand: South Island, Marlborough, Capsize Point | collected 2014-11-01
GCCAATCACAAACTATATAAAGGCAAATCCCAAGAATCATTCTTGTCTCACAACTCTAGCTGTCGTCATTGCGTGTCTTTAAGTGTCTCTTAGTTAATTATTATTATTAAACAAATTGACTGGACTAACACTGGGGCGCAAGAAGCGGCTGCTCACAGAGGATTGAGAACTGGTGGCAGCATACTACGAGTTGGGTTGAGTGTTTCAGCAGTAATCTTACACTGGTGTGCCAAGAGCCCCCACATATATATATTACACATATTCTTACAATTACCAGTTATTGCACCAAAAGTTATTACTATTTTAAATGAACCTTTACGTTCGTCCCTCTCTAATCTCGGAAGTGATCTATAATTAGCTAAGTTTCAGAAAGAAGCTGATTGAGTCTTATGTTGCTTAAGTTTTTGGCTAGTGCATTCCTCAATTTCCTCTCATTATTTATAAGCGTCATTGATATAATTAATTGTAACTATTATGTTGAAGAACAATCACAGAAGTCGTTCCTCGGTGCTCTACTCTGTCGATAGCTAGAGCTTCCACCACACAATGAATCTGACCAATCGAACAGTCTTTAGGTATGAAATGTTCAGTAATAATCAAAATGCAGCTATTCTAACTTTCGTCAGACTGAGCTACTCTACAAAAATCACAAGAATATATGCACAAACATGAAACAATGAGTTACAACATCGTTAACACCTAACTGGTGATTAAGGTGTGTGGGGTCTATTAAGCATAAATGCCTTGTCAATCGGGTCCCTTGGTTATGGTCTGGCTTGTCTGGGCTGGTCCCTTGTCCTTCTAGGGGGCTGTCCCTGACAGCTCAGTAAACATGAAACCACTATTGAACCCCTAATGACAAAAAATCACTTCTCTGGTAGATGGGTTTATAATTATAAGACCTCCACAATACTAATAAAAATCATAATTTATAAAGTAGAGTATCTAATTGTGCTCTGTGTATAGTTTCTAAGGCATAACAAGAACAAAAAATGCTTTAAATTGTATTTTCTGTTCATTCTTAAAAATATTTTCAGCTTCAGGTTGAACAAGTTTCGGTTTTATTTTGTTACTCTATTCCAATGTACAGTTAATGCAGGCACAAAAAGTTCAAAATTTATTTCTAAGACAGCTTGAGGTCTTGCCATATTCAGAATCTATACATTATGTGATGACACTCTTTCAAATCTTCTTCAAAAATTCTGTCTACTGTGTTTACTAGCCTCACTAAGTTAGTAAAATTGTTTATATAGATATATATGTATTTATTTCATCCTAGATATCTTCACAATGATATCTTTAGGTACATGACCCGTGAAATAAATCACGATATTTCACACTGCAGATTTCATGCTGTAATGCACAAGCTCATTACCCTTGTAGTTATAGCAACTGGGCCAAACTTTTCAAATTTCTGGTTTGTACAGCTACTTTCCTCTATAAATTAGCCTGCTCATGAAATATTTCGCCATATCATACTCTGACTCATGTAATAAGTATTATTTATTCCACCCTAGATATCTTCACAATGATATCTTTAGGTACATGACTGGTGAAATAACTCAAGATATTTCAAGCAAGATTGTATATGTCAAGCTGTACTGCACAAGCTCATTACCCCTGTAGCTATAGCAACTGGGCTGAGTCAATTTTCTTGGTTTTTACAGCTACATTCCTCATGTAGCCTACTCAACTGGGTTAGAGCAGCTGCTAAAATATCAATCAGCTGGAGGTGTAGGTAGCTCCTAAAACCAACTTTACTATGTGAGTTACCAGTCCTCTAGTACTAACTTTAACAGTGAAGATATCTAGTGTGGAATAAACCACTTATTACACTCTACTCACCGGAGTGATATCACTAGATATTTCACTCTCGGGCTTTATTTTCACTCGCCTCCAGCTCATGAAAATAAATTAGCCTGCTCCTGAAATATTTCACCATATTACATTCTGACTCATGTATATAAGTACTATATATATATTATATACATATTCCACCCTAGATATCTTCATAATGATATCTTTTAGGTACGTGTGACCGTGAAATTAGTCTATTCAGCTGGAATGCAAGCTGGAGTGCGCTACTAAAGGCACCCTGGCGGCGTTGCTATGTGCCAGCACCCTTAATAGAGCAATGTTGTACTCACTGCATGATATTTCAATGATCAATAATTATTTTATAGGAAGCTGAGGCTCTTCAATATTGTGGAGCTAGAAGTTACATAAGGCCAGGTATTGTCCTATGGATAATATGTGTCCAGCTATTTCGAATTCTTCAACTATTAGAATGATGAATAATTTTATCATGGAACAGACGTTCTCCCTTCACTCATACTATGCATCGCTATGTATGCAAATTTTAGGGTTTTGGCATGCTTTTCAAAACTTTGAGAGATTTTTACCTATCCACAGCCTTTACGTAAAAATTTACCAGCTCTTCTAAAAATTGTTATATTATTATTGATGGAAAATGTCCGGCTCATTTCATGTTTCAAATAATTTAATAGTTTGCAAATTAGCTGTTATAACTTACGCACTGAGAAGAAGGTCCCACTGTAAATAATAGGTATACCAGTACTAACACATGTCACAGTGATTGACTGGAGTGGATTGAACATCAGACTAGTCCAATTGTTTATCACAAGTGCATTGATGGACGTGTTAATGAAATAATCTTCAGTATTAGTCAGCATTACTCCAGCTAGACTGAATGTGGCTACATTACCACTACATATAAAACAAAATGGAGCTGTAGTGTTGACAACTCCTACAGAGACTGAACCAAAAGGAACTGACAAAGTTGCATTCTGTTCACACTGTAGAGCAGTTCCTGTGCACAATAAAAGCACTATATGTAATATACAACTAAATACTAACAAAAAAATAACTGCATTTATTTTCATTTTTTTGTTGGCATACGGAAAAAAATCATTATTTGCCTTTCTTAGTTTAGTTTCCAGCTAATCTTTTTACATAGCTTTTGTTTGTTAACCTGTTAAAGAATACTATTCAATGTAAGCACCAAGATGAGATCAAATTTGAGATTTAGAATGCGCTTGAGGAGCCAAGCCAAGAAGATTGTGTACCAGAGGTTGGATACTTGGATTATTTATTGTAAGAAAATTAAAGAATTTGAATCTATTATCATGGTTATAGCTGAATTAAAAATTAAACAGCAAAAACACCAGATACAAACATCAACAACAAAATTGGAAAATGAATGCAAGAATGTAACTATATCTAAGCAATCACTCCTTTGTCATTGCCCCATTCTATGCTATCTCTGCAACTGCATATACATAGCTACTAATAATGCTTTATACAAATTGAGGTAAAAGAATCGTGAAATAGTGCTTACCATTAATTTTTTTCGGTGTAATAAAGAGGACCAAATACAGCAGCAAGGAGATATAACGAACTACCATTATTCTTACACTGTGGCTGCTCCTATGTTAGCTCGAACTGGTAATAGGAAAATTGCAGCAAGTGATTAGTGCATAATCGTAAATCCGTTCTTTATAAGCGCAGGTTCACGAAGAATAGAGGATCAACTATTTGTTTAACATCCGTTTTCACTACGACACAGCGTGCGCCTCAGAACTGACGACAATACGTAGTCTGATTTTAGTCCCACGGGCCAGACTCTCATCATTCGAATACCGTTATGTACCCTGAAGCCAATTTCACTTTTGACCTCAACACGCGCAAATTTCACGACAGGTCCAGCGCAAATTTCACGGCAGGTCCAGCGCAGCGTACCGAGGTTACCGGCGGTTAAAGTCTAAGTAGGCTGGTAATTTAGGCTACCACGTGCTCTGGACCGGGCACACTGTGAAATAAGTACCAAAGACGGCAAAATGGAGAATTCCACGCTGTTGGGAAAGACTAGTGCTGGCAGCAAGGCGTGTGAGGTGCTCGGCATGCCACTGGATGCGAAGAAAGAGGAAGGGCCGGCTGTAGTGCTGACCTTCCTGGGTATAGAGCTGGACGCGCAAGTTGGAGGTCAGGCTGCCGAAGGAACGGCTGAAAGAGCTCAGGAAGAAGCTGTGGGAATGGAGAGGCATGAAGAAGTGCCGCAAGAGGGACCTCTTGTCCATCATTGGCCTGTTGAACCATGCCTGCAAAGCGGTGCCGGCTGGACAATCGTTCCTGAGGAGACTGTTGGACTTGAGCATGACTGTGTCCAAGATGGACTGGTGGTTGCGGCTGAATGTGTCAGCCAGAGCAGACATAGAGTGGTGGTGGAGATTCGGTGTCCAGTGGAACGGCGTGAGCATGATGAGGGCCGTTGTGGCGGCAGAAGAGCCACAAGTGGTGCTCACAACAGACGCCTCAGGCTCCTGGGGTTGCGGAGCAGTGTGCAGACCAAAGTGGTTCCACCTGGACTGGGAGAAGGCTGCAGCAGCCAAGGAGTGGAGCATCATGCCCAAAGAATTGCTGCCCATAGTAGTGGCTGCGGCAGTGTGGGGAAGGCGATGGAGGAGCCTCACTGTGAAGGCGAGATGCGACAACATGGCCGTGGTGGCGACCATAAAGTCTGGCTCGTGCAAGGAAGCACATGCCATGCAACTGAGGAGATGCCTGGCATTTCTAGAGGCGTCTAACGCTTTTGTCCAGGTTGCCGAGCACATCAGGGGAGCAGACAATGTGGTGGCGGATGCACTGTCCAGGGACAGACTGTCAGTGGCTCTTATTTGTATGCAGGAGGCGGCAGCAGAAGCGGAGCCGGTGCCTCTGGGACTAGTGGAAGTTCTGACAGCCACGGGAGCGGCGTGGTCAGAGCAGCAGTGGAAAGTGCTGCAGATTTTTACTTCGACCAAGGCATAGCCGAGAGCACCGCCAAGCTGTACGCCACCATTTGGAAGAAGTATGTGTGTGTGTGTAAGTGTATGGGCTGGACGCCGCTGCCAACGACTGAAGAAAAAGCCATCGCTTATGTGGTGTCGCTGGCAGCAGAGGGAGTGCAGGCAGCTACGGTGAAGTATCACTTGGCTGGCATTAGACAAGCTCAGATCAAGGCTGGCTTAAAGGCGCCAGACTGGGGAGCGATGGCAAAATTGAGCCAGATTCGCACTGGAATCGCCAGACACAGGGCGGTGTCGGGACCGAGCGTGGTGGTCAGGAACCCTGTAACATTGGGGCACTTGAAGGCCATGCAAGCGGTCTGGAAGAAGTGCGGTGGCAGAGGAGTGCTGCTGTCGGCCGCCGCCTGCATGTGCTTCTTCGGATGCCTGAGAGCTGGAGAAGCGTTGGCCCCAGACGCTGGTGGTTTTGACTCAAACGCTCATCTGACGTTCGACGATGTGAGAGTGGACGACCTGGAGAAATCGAGAGTGGTGTTGGTCCACATTAAGGAGTCTAAGACTGACAGATTGAGGAGAGGTGCTACTGTGTCTCTGGGATGGACGGGAGAGGGCATCTGCCCTGTGAAGGCAGTGCTGCACTTTATTGTGCAGAGGAAATCGGGTCCTGGTTCATTCTTCAGAGATGAGGCGGGCAAAACCTTGACCAGGAGGGAGTTTGTGAGTGAGGTGAAGATAACTCTGTCGTCCAAACTGATGGTGGTCTTTCTCTGAAGATAACATAAAAAAATACAACCAAAATGAGAAGAAAAAAAAAAACAAGAAAAAAAAAAGGAAAAAAACAACAACAACAACAACAAAGAACATCTGTTAATTACTTTAGATTCTCTTTCATACATAAAGTTTCATGTGACGCACAAAACATTAAAGTTTGTAAGATGATACAAAAACGACGGTTAGGTGTGACTGAATGCGTGAATCAAGTGAATATAATGTTAATGCTATATTATATTACAACATCACTAACAAACATGGCCCCTAAATACACCATCTTGAAATACAAATAATTTAAAACAGCCCCCCCCCCCCCAAAAAAAAAATAAATAAATTGAATAAATAAATAAACAGACGAACAAAACTTAAAGAATGTGTGTGGGTGGATCAATGTTTTGATATGCAAGCATTTGTTTGAGTGCTAAAGGTTTAGTTGCCAACCATAGGCAATTCCCAGATCTATCCTGATGAGCTAATTGTAATGCAATTTTGCTATAGCTACTTCTCGCAGTTGTAATGTCTACTTTGACTTCGCCTTTCCCGATGACTTTGAAAGTGAAGATCTGTCATCTCAGTATTGTAGTCAATGGAAAGATTAATTATTAATTTAATAGGCATGTTGGTGGGTGTGGTCCGTTATTGGAATATTGGGAACTACATTAAGGACGGAGGGGGCAGGGTGGGAGGGGAGGGGGACAGGGGGGAGAAGGGAGAAGTGTGGTAAGAGAGTGTGTGACACATTTACGTATAACAAAGTCACTACAAAATTTGCACTGCCCTGACTATATTTGCTAGTCTATTTGAATGTACCCTTTCAACCAAATTATTTTAGCAGACTGCTAACAAACATATGTATGTTAGCTTTATATGGACTGTTATTCTTTTGTGGTAAAGTTTGTGACAACCATTTGTGAATTAAAACTATTTTCCATAAGAATAATAGCTATTTGGGATCATGGCTTCCTGGTAAAAACAACTTCACTGATGATAACCACAAACCATTTGACTGAGCCATTGATTGTGGTCTGTGGTTTCTGAACCATTTGAAGAGCAATAGATATTGTTGGACCGTTACCACAGGGTAGAAATAAATGTCAGTACTTTTGACAACGATTTGTATGGCCACTAGATGGCCTGATTTATATCTATCACTGCTAAGTCTAGCAGATGCTTTAATTGGTGTGTTTGGTAGAACTGGCCTGCCATTCCAAATTGTGTCGGATAATGGTACGCAGTTCTCAGGTGAACTCATGAAGGAACTTGGTATTATATTGGGAACAATCTTGTTCATACTACTGCATATCATCCTCAAAGCAATGGGGTTGTGGAAAGGATGCATTCCACTTTAGTAGGAATGCTTAGAAAAGCTGTTGCTGCTGGTCTTAATTGGGTAGATCAGATTCCGTTTGCCTTGTTTGCCTTACGGCAAATGCCCCTGAAAGTCCACTGAATTCAGTCCTTATAAATTGATTTGGTGTCATAACATGAGAACTCCACTTGATATTTGTATTGTGGATGGAGATTGAAGAGTTTTGATAGATTGAATACTAGTGAATGGGCCAATAAGTTAGCAGAGAAATTGGAAGTATTAAGAGATTGGGCAGCAGATAGGAGTGTTATTGAGAGTGCTAAGAGGAAGGAGAACTATGATAGAGGGAAGAGTGAGAGGAAGTTAAATGTTGGTGATAAGGTTTGGGTCAGGATCCCTGGCAAATGTTCTAAGTTTGAGGATGCCTGGAAGGGGCCTTTCATTGTTGAAAAGGAGTTAAGTAAAGTAAATTTTAGAGTGAGGAATGTGGAGAACAGGAAAACTAAAATTATTCACATTAATTTGGCTAAGTTGTATGTCGATAGAGTCGCTAGTGTTAGTGCAGTCACTGTTTCAGCTGATGATCCAGGTTTGGACAAGAGTAATGTCTCCCTGGTAGGAGATGTTGACATGTCTGGTGAGCTTGATGTTGTTTTAAGTGAGTTTGGTGATGTTCTTGATGGGTCTGTTGGGAAATATATTGGTGGAGAAGCTTGTATTGGAGTGGAGGATGAGGCAAAACCAGTATCATTAAAGCCATACCATGTGCCTCATGCAATGAAGGAGAAGGTTAGGTATAGTCTCTCAAGGATGGGTAGAGGACACAGACTCCCCTTGGAGTGCTCCAATTGTTCCTGTCCCTAACCCATAATGCTGTGAGGTTATGTGTTGATTATCGTGGTTTGAATAAAGTCACTCCCCAGATTCAGTACCACATACCTCTTTTAGACGACATGCTCCATAAGATTGGCAAATCCAATGTGCTTTCAAAGTTGGATCAGATCTTAGGGTATTATCAGGTGCCACTAGCTGAGTCATCTCATGATTTGACTGCTTTTGTGACCCCCTGGGGCAATTTTCAATTTAAAGCTCTCCCATTAGGCTTGAAAAATGCTTCGGCAATTTTTCAGAAGATTATGGCAAAAGTGTTGAAGGATTGTACTGGATGATACTTTAATTTTTTCGGATTCTGTGAGTGATCATGTGATTCACATTATAGAAAGGTGCTGGAGGTTAAATAGAATCAAAGGTTATACTTAAATTGTTCAGTACAATAGGCAAGGACTAACAGGTAGAACCTCATGACTAAATTATTGAGATGGACTGAAAACAAATACATTAACTAACTGTTCACTCTATAATTTGGTATTACTTTAAATACATTATATTTAGCAATTCTAGATTCAAGCCTGGTTTACAATGGATGCACATCACATAATAATTAAGCACATACAAAAGTTCATTTAAAAAATCAATCATAGGATAATAAATGTATTAGTATGATTATGATTAAAATGTAGCTATTATTGTCAATAAAATAATTATTCTACTTGAACTCTTATATACAGTAAGAGCCAAGGAGGATCCAGGGGGAGACTAAATGGGCCATGGCCCATCCTTGAACCAAGTGCATTGACAAATTATAACATACAATATAATTTTATGTTTCTACATGATAATTATTATGCTCTTCATTTATATATCAATGCCTAAATCATTTCTATGTTTAAAACCATTTCATAAGTTTTGACCTATATATCATTTGACCACTTGCCATCATTAACACAGGAACTGCCTCTGAACTGTGTTTTATATAATGACAGGTGCAACTGCTTTGTATTATGGATTTACTGGAAATAATACCTTGATGATGTTACTTGCAGCCCACTTGGACATCACAATTGCAACCATTTTGAAGATGTAGGAGTGAATTGTACACGTAAGTAGCATAATATAGCATGCATTTGATAAATAATCTAAAGTACTTATAGAAATAATTATTTTCATTAAAATTACATAGGTTTTATTAATCTAAAATAAATTGCACTTAAATTATTGAGAATAGAAATAAATTATTGTCTGTTGAAATTTATACTAGATAGATAAAAAAAATTAACCTGATTCTCTCATATCACCATTACATGCAGAATATACATAGGTACTTAATGGCTACACAACAGTTTGTTTGTTTTTTACTATGAAAACTTTCATACTCTAAATAATCAAATTACTCTATGTATATTGACTACATATGAACTTATAATTTTACTCAGGAATGATAAAAGTGGGGAGCCGGGGAAGCACTGGCCCCCAAAATTTATTGCTTCAGGGGTGAACATAGCTTGCAGATTTAAGCATTGAATTGCATTGGCTCATAAATTAAATTCAAATTGTAAATATGTTGCATATCACATACCAGTATGATTACAGAGCTCAGTTTGTACTTGTAGCTGTAATTTGACAAATCAAATGCCTTAGCTTCTTGGTAAGAAATATAAATTGATGGTCCTCATTGAATTGAGTACTTCATTATGACATGATGAGAAATATTCACCAAGATAAAACAGACAATTAAACTGACAGACATTGCTAATTTCAACTTCAACTTTCATTCAATTTCTATATAACTTTAGACTATTATGTTAGCTTAGTTAATATGAAGTTATATATTTTTTCATGAATTACAAGTAGTTCTCTTGAGAGAAAACAGACGTGTGGTACATGGTGCCTCTCCCTTCATAGCAACTTCCTTTGCCTCTGGTTTTACTGTCCCAGTTGCTAAACAATGTGAATGATCATTTACAAAATCCACAATTGTCATGCAATTACTTTGATACTTCCGTTCTTAAGGTCTTTCACGCATAATAATAGAGTGAGCCCATATTTACATTATACAGCCGTAGTCTGTTTAATCATTAACATCTTAAGCACATAAGTTTTCAGATAAACGATAGTGTAAAACAAAATAAAGTATATTTCAATATGTATTAATATTCTAGTTTAACAAAATATGCTAAAAACATATCCAATTTTCCATTAACCTGACCCAACCTATCATTCAAACTACTTTTAAATGTTAGTGTGTCCTGCTTTTCTTTTTACTTTACAAATGTTTTATTACGATTAGAAACATGTGATTAAGAAAGAGGAAAATCAAGTAGTGGGGATTGCACATCAAGTTCTCAAGGTAAACGTCAATTTGTATGCAGCTAAATGCTAGGATATAATTGTAAAGACATGTGTTAACATAATGGCTGAAAGTAAATAAGAAAGCATTCATCAACATAGCAAGTGGCTAGTGTAGCTTTACTGGGTGATACAAACCTTATATGTTAAATTCATCTCATCTTTGCAAGTATAGACTTTTTTCTTCACTTCATTTAATTACAAACAAAACATTGATTTAGTTTGGGCCTTTTATTATTATTCCTATGTTGAATGAGTGCAATCATGACATTAAATTGAACAAATCACAATTTATGGGAATTTTTAGGTATAATCGAAGTGATTAAATACTGTACATAATTTAAAAACATGCATAATAATATATATTAATGTATAAATTAATAAAAAGCTGAAAATTGTTTTAGGAAGTTTTCTATATAAAATCACGAATATTATTATTTATGTCTATTTAATTAAAATAGCTTTACCTCCCATGTTCAAACCAAGTTGTTTACAAACCGGAGTATCAGCATTACCATCACAGGCAGTATTCCATGCATTATTGTGGCAAACCTCAGCACGATCCTTGGACAGGCTCCTGCTGGCAAATCTGATACTACCTTCATCGCATACTCCTTAAATTTTAACACATTATTATTGGCGAGCGAGCGAAGCGAGCGAGCAACTCTAAGATGTAGTCTATGGAAATCCTGAATACGTCGTCCTTTAAACGTGTCGTACGTCGTCGTTTAAACGCGCGCGCATTCCAGAACGATTTATTTATCTGTTTATGGGGTACGTGAGACCTCTGTTTTCGCCCGAGCTTCTAATTACGTAAGTTAGGTAAAGCGTTCACAGTTCCAGTATTTTTCAATTAACGAGCGCGGAGAATCCTGCTGCACTGCCTTACGCAACTCTGTTTCAACCAAAACGTTTATAGCTACTCTCTTCTTGAAACAATTGTGAAGTCTTTGTCAAACTGCGCTTCTTTGCCACTGCTTTCTAAGTTTATTCAGGTAATTCTGTTACTGTTAACTCAGCTCGCGCGCGCATTCGAGAACTTCGCTCGCTCGCCCAACCAATGCTACACGAGCATTTTCTAGTATAATAATAATTCACATAACATAACTGATACAAATAACTATTGTAAAGTAACCATAATATTTTACAGAAATTAAATCTTAAAATGGTTGAGTGATTTCTGTGGAAACTTATGGTACATTCTGTGAAGACACAATGTATTTTTATAACAATGAATCTAGTTAACATGCTTTGGTGTTGTTATTTATTGGCTGGCCCAGAGGACTAAAACAACTGAATGCTCTGCTTACAGAATTATGTGTATAATATATCATCAATACTTCAACTTTTACCAATAGAGCTGTTTCCCAGTTGTCTACACATATAAATGTGGTATGAAATCCATCCCTGGAATCATCACAAAGTTCTTTCCAGGCACTATTGAGGCAAATCTCAATAAGACCACTGGATGAATTTCCTCCTCCAAATCTGATTTCTTCTTCAGTGCATACTCCTAAACACCCATAAACAATAATTCAATAATTATGAAAAATATGTAATATATTTAGCACATCACCAGTAATTTGGATCACAGGATATTTAAAAAAAAAAAACATTATAGCTAGCAAGATGAAGATGGTTCAGCAATAAATATGCATAGATTATGCATACAGTAGCAAGTAAAGAAATGAGTATAAACAAAACTGGAAAAAATATAATTCGAGAAATAAAACATCAGTCATAGTTGTTGTTTTGCACCAATTACTAGTTTAAAAATATACATTATAGGCATGTTTAGTGAGCAACTAATACAAGTTTAAAAGATAAATTGAATTGATGAATTAGCAGAGTAAAAAACTCCATGGATAAAAAGAATCTTTGAAAAAAAGAGAATTTACATCGGTCTGTTGAGAGTGAGACTGTAGCATAGCAGTACCCCTTAACAGTAAAAATACGAAACTGAAATGTTGGTTGGCTAGCTGGTTGTCATAGCTCAGTGGCAGAGCACTTTGCATCAAGCAAGTGGTGCCCCGGGTTCGATTCCTGGTGGCGACAAGTATTTTAATTCTGTATTGTTTTAAAAAGCCGGTGAAAGAGAGAGAATACATCTAATGAGTAATATAAGGTTGAAAAAGAAATTGTGAAGTGATACATTTGCCAGAGTACAAAAATTCCACATTAAAAGAATCTTTGAAAAAAAGACAATTTTTGTTGGTTTTTCGAGAGCAAGACTGTAGCATAGCAAGAAATTGTGAAGTGATAAATTTGCCAGAGTACAAAAATTCCACATTAAAAGAATCTTTGAAAAAAAGACAATTTCTGTTGGTTTTTCGAGAGCAAGACTGTAGCATAGCAGTACCCCTTTACAGTATAAATACAGAATTGAAGTGTTTGTTTGTCGGCTGGTTGTTGTAGCTCAGTGGCAGAGCACTTGTGGGTTAAGCAAGTAGTCTTGGGTTCACTTCGCAGTGGCAACCAAATATTTTTTATTCTGTATTGTTTAAAAAAAACATGAAAGAGAGAGAACACATTTAATTTAAAAGATAAATGTAAAAATTGACTCTTAATAGCATAATTAATAGTTCTATTTTAAGAGTGATTTATGCTCACAAAACAATAGATGGTATCCATATGCTAACTATAGCATACCTACACTATAATGAAACTGTATGATGGGGTACCTAAAATCGGGAATCTTCTATCAATATTAAGTAATCAGCCTAGACACCATAAATCTGGATAACATTTTTAGCAAAATGGCTTACAGTACTTAAATCAACAAATGAACGTATTATATATGCAGCATATAATTTTATGATGAGCATATGTACTTGTCTAGTCAACTTACAATGCCAATTCAAACTTTGCAGCAGGAACTTCTGGTATCCCAGGCACATAGCAAATATATGTTCCTGCCTGGTGTCTGGTGACTCCAGTAATCACTAAAATTGCAATAAAAGAATCTGTAGAGCCAATACTACTGCCATCCGGAGCTTTCCATTGAGGACTGCCTCGAAATCTCTGATTTGCATTTACACATTTTACTGACACATTGGCTTCTTCATAAAGTGGCATCAATGAACTAATAGCAAGTGGTCCTGCAGCTATAAAACACAATATGAACACACAAACACACACACACTAGCAAGTGGTCCTGCAGCTATAAAACACAATATTATGAACACACAAACACACACACACACACACACTCACATAAATATACAAGCATTTAGTTTGTACACATACTTTTATTACTTCATCTTTTCCTTTTTATCTATGTACTGCATCAACACTTGGCTAATCCTTATCTGAAAAATGATCTGAAAAAAGGACCTTTGGGTAGGGGGGTTGTTAATAACTAAGAACCCCCCTCCCCTTCCTAGGGCATACAATGTACATGAAGCTGGCTTGGTATACAACATGAATTTGGTACAATTGAGTGAATATGAGCACTAGAACTTACAGGTTGAATGTGCACAATAGGTAAAATGAATGCTTGACAGTAATTGACCATGAACAGAACTCCTGCACAATAGCTTATGAAGGACATTGTATAAATATAACTGGTTAATAAGAAATATTATAATGATCATAAGACAATAGTCAATAAATACTACTACTGTAAGTCCTCAATTATATGCAGACTCAATTATCAGCTACACTTATTTACGGTAAGTCATGCGGGCTTCCATATATTAGGCCATTTTTTGTCTTATTGTTGTAAATGAAGGTTTACTTTTTATTTAGCATACAGGGTAAAGGGATTTCAGTGCCACAGTAACAACACTCTGCAACTGCTTGAATTGAAGGGAAAAAACAACAACAAAACAATACACGTTATTTAAAAGTTTTCTTTGTGATATTGGTCACGTTTTACTTTAGGTCCTAGGTCCTAAATTGAGCGCATCGTGTCGCGTCACCGCGCATCGCGTAGCGTCACCTTACTATTAATCTGGTTCAGCTATAATATTGATGTCGTAAAAGTGTATTAAGTAAGATATAAGGGTTATATAGAACAAAAATTGATTGATTAAAGTGGGTATTGTTCCTTTACATGCTCATACATTAAAAAAAAAGGATCATCATTTTTAAACTTTCTTCTCCACAAATATTCATGTAAGTATGTGTCAAACAAGTCATCACTTGTGTTCATGACACCTCTTTTTCGCATCATGAATTTCACCTGTGACCAAGTTCCTTCAATAGGTTGAGTGTGTGCCCCAGTGGTTGGATCCACAAAATTTATTGAGTGGTTGACCATCTGGTGGCTCATTCCCAGAGATGTAATGGAAGAGTATGACCTCCACTCATCAGAAATAACTGTGATTGCCAGGTAAAATGTATTGCTGAATGATTGGTATTAGGGTTGCAGCAGTTCTATCTGGTACCTCAGCCATGAACACATTGTTGGTTCCCCTTTCTACACCTCCAAACACCCAATGGCCATCTCTGTATCTTCCTCTGTTGTATTTTCTTCGTCCAAATTTTGACTCATCAATTTCCACCACGTTTCCTACTCCTCCAATCTGCACTGGATGGTCTAGAAACCACTGTGCACATATGTCTTGATGGAAATTATACCAATCAACAATGGTCTTGGTGGAGTGTCCAGTCTGCTGTACAGCCATAGATACTGAAGCTTCACAAACCCACCAGTAAGAAACTTCCACTATCTCATTCAGCTTCAAATGGCTACCAGAAAAAAACTCCCATCTACCATGGAAATTACAGATTGGCATCCAGACTTGGGGCATCTCCAGCAATAAGACCCTTCTTGATGACAAAGTTGCATACACTGCCACACTTATTACAGTTAGCACTATTCTTTAATGCTCCAATTCCCTTTAACCAGACAATTGTTGCCTGCTCACTGTTTGTATAGTTTAAAACTAAATCTCTGAATTTAAGCATAGTTTGTTAGACTTTGTTATAAATAAAAAATTATTGAACAACCACAACAGTAATCAAGGTGATCGGCGCATATAGGCGCATGTTAGCACGTTCTGAGGGGCTGAGCGCGCGCGATGCGCTCAATGTAGGACCTAAAGTAAAACGTGACCATGATATTCTTTAGCTAAGTAGTGGTTGTAACACACAATGCTTTGACACAACTGGACATACACCTACACAGACTTACCTTCGCAGTAGTCTAGTGGACAATGTATTTTCAAGTAAATACTGTTGCGTACGGCTTATAACCATGATAAAGAGCGCATTGACTTACCACCGCCACTAACACGAATAGAAATGGAAGTCCCTTAAGTTTTTCAAGTTGTAACTGCACCCACAAAAGAATTCAAAATGGTAAACAATTCAATTTCTAGTATGATACGGGTACTGATCGCTAAACCAGAGGATTCTGTTTAGTGTAATTTGGGACCGGGTCGACCACATAACTAACACAAAAACGCGAGGGTCAAAGTACAAAATGACATATGTACGTCCATACATAATACAAACATCCCCGATTTTTTTCATTTTTACCCCAGTAAGTGTCTCGCTCGCTACGCTCGCTCGCCAAATATAAAAAATAGGCATTGTAATATTGTGGGGAAGCCTTAGGCTACCGCGGGAAAAAAATCGACTTTGTAACTGCAACGATTGCCCCTGAATTTCGCTGAATAGCCTTAAGGTTTGTACCGTTGTTTCTCCGTTCCTGGTCGGTCTTTTTTCTTGAAACTTGGTTTATAAGAGCTGTCTGTTGGTGTCTGTTTCAATTGCAACAACAAAGTAAGCGTACATTGAACAGACAACGAGAAATAAATACATAGCACAACTCCTCCATCTGCGGTTTAGCGCTGCGGTTTCAAGTGGTACTGCACCCTTAATCTTAGTTATCAAGACTCCTGCCAAACTTTTGCTCCGTGTGAGTGTAAAGATTACGTCAATATAAACAATACATAATAAGAGTTAGGTTTAAAGGCAATGTGGGGACGTGGTCACCCATTGGGAAACATTGCACCAATTATTTTTTTTATCTCACACTAGGCTTAATTTGAATTCACTGGCCTGGAGAATCCCACTTTAAATCGTTACTCAGTTTGTGCGCCAGTTTGTGCGCCACTATGCACCATTCTGTAATCACTTTTTTTTACTTAAAAATAAATTAGTTATCTCTAACCGACCTTCTACCCTAACTCAGGGATTATGTAAAGGAACTAGCTAAAGTATTAGAAACAAAGCAGTGAGCATTCAAGAGTATTATTTCTGGTGGCAACACACTAAATCCAGCAAAGTCAAGGAGATTCTGCAATTGAGTGGGGTTTCCTTGGTTGAAATTGTACTTTTGTGGCTGGGTATCTATTAAAGGGCTGACTTGTAGAACCACAGGAGGCCAGAAGCCTAAACTGGCTTAAAATGGATTATCTATGATTCCTTTGAGAGAACTCTTAGCTTCATGAAGCACGAAGTTTACAGAAGGAAATAGACCATTTCAGAGGCTTACTAATTATTAATTTAAAACATTTTTATAAGTAGATGCCCCTTTTTGCAGTTTGTGCAGTTACAATTAGTCTGCATTTCACAAGATTACAAGGAGGAAAGAAACCATAAATGGAAAGATGTTAAAGTTAATTTAGATGGTTAATTGCATCATGTTAATGTATATACTTCTCAAATTAGTTGTTTGGGAAATTTAATATAATACATAATTCATCTGCATTCATAAATCTAATTTTTATGATTCAGAATTTACCATACTCTCCTAGTAAACATTGTCAGCCAACAAAACAAATTTTAAAGTAGCTTAAAATTGTGTGCTTATTGGGTTTCACCTAGACGATAATATAATGTTTCCTGTTTCCTTGATCTTTACTTACATGATTTCTCAATTATCCAATTAGTTATTTGTATGGTTTTTATATAAACTGAATTTGCTTAATTTTTCTGCCAAATACTGTAGAGGGTATACTGGGTGTGGTTTTCGTCTGGAACTTATAAAAACCTGGACAGTTCAGACTGTTGTTCAACACAATCATTTCTTCATCTGCTTCACCAGTTTATAGAAAATTTAATTTCTGAAGCCGTCATGTCTCTCAGTAAGTAAATAAGTATTGTCTGAGTACATCATACAATTAATTATGCTACTTTTCAATGTATGTATTTATTGCAGCTATTGCCTTTTCCATCACTAACAATACTACACAGACTGTGAGTACTTTAATGTTTCCTCCAGCTTCTGGAGAATGGTTCCAGAAATTAAACGACCCCATAAACCCTTCGTCCACCGGAACTGGTCAGGTAGGTATATGCAATATTTTATTCACTCCGTTATTTATTACTGTATCTCATGTTTGAACAGCTTAAAGGGGACAATATTATTGCTAAGCCTGCATTCAGCCTACAAATTGCTGGTGCACAAGGAAAATCTATGGTGTACGCAGTTTTCCAAAAAGGAGGAGAGGCTGAAGCTGGTAAAGAAGATAAAATCTCAGGGTACAAAGTTGATGTTAATTCCAGTGTTGCTGGAACTCTCATGAGTGTCCATGTAACTGTTGACAGCGAATGAACTGGAAGAAAAAACAATTCATGTGATTTAGTAGACTTTATATTGAGTTGTATGTTAAATTATCTTGATTGTTGTATAAACATTATTATTAATCAAGATTTTGTCCTAATGTGACTCCATTATTAAAATATTATAGCTAACATAAAGTAAGTAAATCCCAAAGGAGAGAGCAGGTATTACATTATACAATCTTCATGAAATATTTAGTTAAATAATAGTATACTATTGATAGACTTCTATATAGCAAACAAAGAACAACCAGCTGTCTGATTGTCATTATATCAACTACCAGTATATACAAGTGTATCAATTGGAGCACAACATGCATTTTTCACATTTACTATTAATAACATTAGCATTTTGCAGCAATTAATATTCTTTGATTTGTAATAATGAAAGGTAGCATTTGGGAATAATAAAATAAGTAAATTGTACAGTAATTGTTGAGTTTAAGGAGAGCATACAGAACTGAATGCCACAATTCCAAAGTCAAGACTGTGTAACTTTATTTTGGAGGACAATTTGTGGCTATTACAAACACCGTTAGCATATTACCATATTTTCAGTCCCTGTGTTTGTGCGTGTGTGTAGTGGAGGGGGGGTGAGGGAGATTATTCTAGCATATATTATTTGGAATGTTAGGAATTGTGGTATCCGTCTTTATTAGGTACTGAACAGAGCCTGATAACTGTTGCCACATAGAAAATGCATTAAACTAAACAGGATGTGGCTTAGGGCAATATTTTCCCATATCACCTGTGTTCATAGTTATTACGTTGGGTTATTACGTCCCCCTAGGTAAATTTCTTGTTACCAAGGTATTGCCATGAGCAGTACCTAATAAATTTATTATCCATTGGATACCCGAGAATATCACTCGTCTGATTGGCGGTATTTACGCGAGTGCCTGCGGCACTCGCGTAAATAGTAAGCCAACAGACTCGTGATATTCTCCTGTATCAAATGAATAATATATATAATATAATCAATATGCGAACTCCACCAAAGTGAGTGTGAAGCCAGCACATAAATATTTTGAGGAAAACAATTTTGTGAGGATTTAGGTAGCAACATAAAGTAACTAAAACTTAGCCAATTGAGGAAAAACTAACTGAATTTTTCACTTGATATTGAAGGACTGTATCTTCAGGGATCTTTAGAGAATATCTAAATAATAAATAGAGCAGTTATTGCAAACATAGTCAGGAACACACTAAAGACCTCGTTTTGTTTAGGAAGTGAAAAATTGATGGTCCTGGACACTCCATGCTGAGTGATTAATTGAAAAGAATGGAAAATGTATGGAACAATTAAATCAAACTAAATTAATTTTAAACTTTTAGTTTATTTAATTTTTCCATCCAGTTGTCACTACACTTTGAACATGTACTTTGTTTAGTTAATGTAAAGTTTTACTTTTTTAAATGAAATATAATGTGGTTTTCATACAAGTATATTTACATTTTAAACATTGAACTCTCTGATTTTGAAGCAACTTCCATCCCCCCAGAGCTTTCATCCTAACTCAGGGATTAGTACTAGGAACAGAGCAGTGGCCACTCAAAAGTAGTAACTACGGTGGCAGCGTAATGAACCCTACAAAATTCGGCACCTTCTGCGATAGAGGAAGATGCTGGGATTGGGATTGTACTTTTATGGCTAGGCATGTATAAGGGCTGACTTGTAAACCCATAGGCCAGAAGGCTAATGTGGCTTAAAATGGATAATTTGTGATTCCTTGTAATTTTAACTGCATTTATATTTGCACTTAAGCCTGTGAAATGGTCAGTTTCCTTCCATAAACAAAAGGAAACAGAAGAAGGCTGATAATTAATTGATCATTTAAATAGTAGATGTCCTCTTACAATTACTGTAATCTGTGTGGCTACAATTAGTCTGCCTTGCACAAGATTACAAGGAGGAAAGCAACCATATAGGGATAGATGTTATTATTAATTTTTTCCATAGCATGATGCTGATGAGAGGAATCATACATGCATAGTGCATCATTCTTTCACTAACATTAAAAAAAATATCATTGTACTTAATTTTATTTCTTACGAGTCCATGCACCTTATGTCAGTTTAAATACAGTACTAAAATTAGTTTTAATTTCTGTTAATGAGGTTTATAAACGATAAAATAATGTTGATTTGTTTTAATAAGTCTAATTTTCTGAAATGTGGAGAACCATAACTAAACCCAAATGTCTAAATACAAATTTGATTCAGAGCTTGCCTTACTTTGATTTTAAACATTGGTAGTCAGTAAAAATTTTAAAGCAGAAAATTGTTTGCTCAGATGGGTTCATGTTGACAATATTAATTTAATCTGGTCAGTTTCCTTAATCATGTATACAACTTCAGTACTAGTATGATTTCAATTATCCAATTAGCTATTTGTGGGTTATTTATATATGGGTGCACAAGGAAAATCTATGGTGTACGCAGTTTTCCAAAAAGGAGAAGAGGCTGAAGCTGGTATAGATGATAAAATCTCAGTCGATGTTAATTCCAGTGTTGCTGGAACTCTCATGAGTGTCCATGTAACTGTTGACAGCGAATAAAATGGAAGAAAAAAACAATTCAAGTTAGAATTTATGATGTGTTGTGCATTACATTAACATGATTGTTGTGCTAACAATTATTATTATTAAAGATTTTGTAAAATGTAGCTAATTTATTTTTTTCACAAATTGGTCAAGAACCAGTCATGTAAGTAAAATAATAATGTACACACATACAAAGAGAATGAAACAATGGCCTAATGTGCTGTGTGTGCAATATGATACCACAATTATGAGAACCATTTCAGCACTGATGCTGAAAAAGGAAGAGGCATTTGTATGTCTGGAATTAATAATCACAGCTTTCCAATGGCAGATATTTTGATCAAACTTTTGAAAGAAAACATGCTGTAATGAAGATGTATAGGGGTGCCAAAATTGAAGTATAGATGACATATGGAAGCCAATCTATAAGATTGTGCAGTAGCACACACACAAATTTAGCAATACCTTATAAAATTTAACTTCTTAAAAACTAATGCCAGAAAATGATTTTACATCCATGCAAAATATAATACACATGTATTTCTGGAATATTGGTCAACCAAATTAAAATTCACAATTATACTAAGTTCCTCACTACTAATGAATGGCAAAAAGTGATTGATAAAAATTGCTAGATACTATTAACATATACTGTGGACCTGATTTTACAAGGCATGCCTTATACTCCCTTATCCTGTGATGAATATTTAAGAGTGCCAAATTTGAAGTATAGATTTATTGATATATGGATGTTAATCTATAGATTGTGCAGCACAATGTATAGATGAGTTCCACAATCTATAGATTGTCACCTAATCTACGAATTTATGGAATGTGCAGCATTGTGCAAATTCATAAAAAGAAGCAGAACATATGTGACAGGCTCTGACAAAAGGGGGAATTTCGTGCAAAAATTGAAATTTTTTTTGAGATATAGGCTTCAGAAGTAAGTCATCTGAAAAAATTATTTGCTTCTCCTATTTTTGTTTTTTTGCAGAATTAGTCTTAGTGACCCTTACTCTAAGTCTATGCCAAATTTCAAATGTCAAAACAACTTAAAAAACTTCAAGTGTGCCATGGAAAGACAAGCTACTCTTTATTCAGTACAGTAGAACCTCTCTTATCCGGGCAGCTTGGTTTCAAGGGCTGCCCGTATCTCAGATTTGCCCATATCTCAGAATTGCATTCAAAATAGTGCTGCCAGCTGAACTGTCCATCCAAAAGCAGCAGTCAAATTTGCTAGTTGGGATACTTTACCTAACCACAAGGTACATAGTAGCTGCCCGGTAGAGGGAGGTGCCCGTAACTTGGGATTCCGGATAAGGGAGGTTCTACTGTACAATAAACGGGGAATGGGCGGAGTTTCAAACAAGCTGCTAAAAAAAAGCGTGTGAGAAAATTCCTGCGAAAACGCTAGACACAAAAGGTTGCTGCGACCGGTTACTATGGCATTGAAGACCCTTTTCCAGACGTAATTTCAAAACTTTGCCATTTTAGGGGGATACAGAGTGCCGATTGTTGGTTGTCAAGAGCCATTGGTAGTCATAATTAATGCTAGTAATTTCATATTAATTGTTAGCTAAATGCAAAAATAACTCTGGCCTTTCTTTTATGTAGCTAAGAGCTTGTTGTCAACAGTGACTGGTATATTCAAATACGTAGTCAGAATGGCTTAAATTTGGTACTACAGAAATTACCACTGCTCAAGAAAATGAGATTAAGAAGGAATTTTGTATTTGTGTGCTAACATTGATCGTCTTTCATTTTTGTAGCTGAGAACTTGTTGTCAAGAATTCATGGTAATTCAGACAGTCAAAGTAACTTCAATTTGTTCAGGAAATTGAGGTAAGAGAGTGATTTTGTATTAGTTGCTATTTTAGTGTTTGCATGAACTAAGCTAAAACATAATAACAATACTGTAGTTTTATTCAGCGAAGCGAGCGAAGCGAGCGGAACTGACTCTCAAATGAGTTCGCGATATATATTTAGGTCTAGAAATTGTTTTTGTTCTTGCGTGGGCGTACGTGTGTACCCTTTCTCCTACGCGCTTGCGCGGACCGGGTAACCTTCTTAGCAACATTTTGTTTTGTTTACTCGCCGTACGAAGTAGCGATGCGCAGTAGACAAAACGTTAGAAACACTCGGTCAAGAGCTTTGAGGGCGTTAGAAACTCCTAAAGAAAAATTAGTAAGGAGAGCGATAAGAAATGAAAAAGACAGGGCAAGGAGGAGGAGAGCTAAAACGAAACAGAAACAGGTAGCAAAGTAAAGAATCTGACAGTATTTTGTAGCCACACCACCAAGCATATATGGAATAGCTGCAATTACAGGGAACATGCATCGCTCGCTTCGCTATTTTGTGCCATTAGAGCACATCACTAGTTCAGCGCGAGCGAAGCTGACTCTCAGTCGTGTTCAATTGAGATTTCAGATATAATTGGCGAGCGAGCGTAGCGAGCGAGACACTTACAGGGGTAACACAATCGAAAATCGGGGATGTTTGTGTATTTATATGTATGGACGTACGTATGTCATTTTGTACTTTGACCCTCCGTATTTTTGTGTTCGCTCGGCGTTCGACCCCGTCCCAAACTTCACTAGACAGAATCCACCGGTTTAGCGACCATTACCCGTATCACCTTAGAAATTGAATTGTTTACCTCTTTGAATTGTTTTGCGGGTGCAGTTAAAACTCAAAAAATTATGGGAGCTCCATTTCTATGGCAGTGGTAAGTTAATACGCTATTTGTCACAGTTATAATCCATACTCAACAGCTTTTAATTAAAAATTCATTGTCCACTAGACAAACCACGAAGGTTAGTTTTGTGTAGGTATGTTCAGTTGTGTGAAAGTATTGTGCGTTACAACAGCACAAAGAAAACTTTAAATAACGTGATTTGTCAATCATTTAACAATAGTGTAGTTTAAGGCTCGCTCGCCATTTGTGCTCAAGCACACAACTAGTATGTATATATGTATGTGGGATGGTACGTATGCCCTTTAAACGCGCACCCGGGGAACTCTTTTCTCCAAAAAACACGGCTTTTTAGGCTTGACCCCAGTTTATTCTGAAACTACAGGATTGAGCAAGCCTTACTTTATACTTAAGCTCCAAAGTGTGAGAAAATTCCTTCGAAAATGCTTGCTTTTCAAGAAACAAAAAGTTGATTCGACCGGTTACTATGGCATTGAATACCCTTTTCCAGACTTAATTTCAAAACTTCGCCGTTTTATGGGGGGGATACGGAGTGCCCGTTGTTGGTTGTCAAGAGCTGTTGGTAGTCAGAATGCCGTAGTATTAATGCTAAGGAAGCTACTACTTCTCGAGGGAAGCTGAGGTTAGTACGTAATTCCATATTTGTTAGCTAAATATGCAAAATTAACTCTGGCCTTTCTTTTTTGTAGCTAAGAGCTTGTCAACAGTGACTGGTAAATTCAAATAGTCAGATTGGCTCAAATTTGGTACTACAAAAGTTACCACTGCTCAAGAAAATGAGGTGAGAAAATAATTTTGTATTTGTGTGCTAAAATTGATTGTTTTTGTTTTTGTAGGTGAGAGCTTGTTGTCAAGAATTCAAGGTAATTCAGATGGTCAAAGTAACTTCAATCAGAAGTTATCAATACTCAAGAATGATGTAAGTAGTAATTCCATATTTGTTGGCTAAAATTACAAATAATAACACCGGTTTATTTTTTTATCGTAGCTGAGAGCTTGTTCAAGAATTACTGGTGATTGAGATTATCAGAATGGTTGATGTTTGATACTACAAAAGTTACCATTAATCAGGTAAGAGAGTGATTTTGTATTTGTTTGCTGAAATAAAAGGTCATAACTGCTATTATAGTGTTTGCATGAACTAAGCTAAAACATAGTAACAATACTTAGTTTTATGTTACCCAACATCAGGCTCGCTCGCCATTTGTGCTCAAGCACACCACTAGTATGGACGTATGTATGTCATTTTGTACTTTGACCCTCGCGTTTTTGTGTTAGTTATGTGGTCGACCCCGTCCCAAATTGCACTAAACAGAATCCTCTGGTTTATCGATCAGTACCCGTGTCACCCTAGAAATTGAATAGTTTACCGTTTTGAATTCTTTTGCGGGTGCAGTTCAAACTTGAAAACTTAAGGGACTTCCATTTCTATTCGAGTTAGTGGCGGTGGTAAGTTAATGCGCTCTTTGCTCTTTGTCATGGTTACAAGCCGTGCGCAACAGTATTTACTTGAAAATACATTGTCCACTAGACTACCGCGAAGGTAAGTCTACACAAGGACAAAGTACCTGCCGCTCACTAATTATATGGCGAATCTGGAAGAAATATCGGGGCCTGGTTATAAAACTTTGTAGCAGTTTTTTGGAGCGGTGCGGTAAGTTGGAGCTCCGCAATTTGGTGCACTACTAGCCGAGCCGATACTCTACTGCAAGACAAAGAGTTATTCTCCATTTCAATATTACTTTATGATTTATTCGCATTTTTTTCTATTTATAAGATATTGAAAAATTCTCTACGTGGTGCAGTTCTTTTTTTTTTTGGTTTACCCGTGTGTAAAAATTTTATGTCGTTCTCATTATTAAATTCCAAGAAAAATTGTTACAAAATTTGGAACTTTAATTCCACTCGCAATTCTTAAGAAATAGCCCCACCCCAATATCTCGTACTACGAGTACGCGAGCAATTTTTTTTTCTCAATTAGTTTGTATTGGTTCTAAAAAGAGCCCGCCTATATCAAGAGTAAACAAACATCAATAGAACAATAACAAGAGAGTCAGAAGAGAGAGCAGTTTATTGGAGATAGCCAGAGGTGAATGTATTAGATCTGCGCATCTTGGGAAGTCTTCGCTCCGCAGAAATCGAGCCTGGTGGATCCATCCGCTTGAGTTCAGGTGCGCAGAGTCCGGAGAACAGCTACTGGAGGAGAGGCAGTCTGGTGCACCTTGCCGCGTCATCTTTACCTATACTCATATATTTACTCGTTCGCCATGCATTTGCGCTATTCGAGCGCACCACTAGTATTACCTAACTATCAGGCTCGCTAGCCATCTGTGCTCAAGCACACCACTAGTTTATATGTGGGGACGTACAGTGCTTCCAGCTTAAAGAGTGGATTTTTTAACTTTTTGGTTAAGGTTGCTACTTCTGCTATAATTTCTCAAGTATGTGTAATAGAAAGCTAAAAATTTGTATTATTATACATTAATGTAATATTAACATACAGACAAAACAATTTTGTGGTTTTGTGGTTATTGTTGTGGTTATAGGTGATGGAACTGGGAGCTTCCAGGCAGTGAATTTGGAAGTGTTTAAGCTGAAAAAAGAGAAATTATTTTTCCTTATCTGTATAACTTGGTATACTGATACTTTACTACCAGAAGTTTCATATGAGCCTGATTTTGTGGGCACACGAAACTTGAATCTCGAAAAATTTTAAATTTTAAGGAAAAAAGTGTTTAAGCCAGGATTTTTGAATTTATTGAGTTATATCTCAAAAAATTTGACACCTGATGTAAAATTGCCTTAAAATTATTATGTATAACTTTGGTAGCTATACCTTGAAAATTAAGCGAGTTGTGGCTGTTTTTCACCAAAAAAAAATTACGCACGGTAAGGGTCATCAAATGATGACGTTTAGAGCGGGTTGCGGGCCTTTATACACGTAAACGCGACGTCACCAAACAGCGCATGCGTATTTGTGCAAGGGCGCCAGTTTACCGCTAATTGTTACACGGGTATGGCTGATTTAGCTACAGTTGTATCTCAGGTCCTAGGTATCAAGTTTTACTGCCTATCACGGCCAGCGTTTTAGCTTTCGTCTGGAGCTGCACAACCCTAGGACTCCAACTGCATCGCCCTGATGTTGTCAGAATACCGAATGCTGGGAGCCTTGGGAGTAGCTATTAAACTCCTTCAGTTTTTCTTCAGCTCTTGAAAAAGATGACCACTTGGATAGGCTTGGCTCCACGTTAGTAATATACCAGCCAACAATTCTGACTGATTTCGACTTCGTTTACTGCTGCTAGTTGAACGATGAGAATCCATACAGCCGATTGCAGTTAGGGAAAGTCCCGTCTTACCGCTCGGGGAAATAACCGTTCGACCTTAGCTCGTTAACTAGTTTGGCGAGCGAGCGTAGCGAGCGAGACACTTACAGGGGTAACACAATTGAAAATCGGGGATGTTTGTTTATTGGCGAGCGAGCGTAGCGAGCGAGACAGTATTAGGGGTGGATAATGCAAAATCGGGTATATGTTATATGTATATATGTATGTGGGATGGTACGTATGCCCTTTAAACGCTCGCGCGGGAAACTTTTTTCTCCAAAAAACACGGCTTTTTAGGCTTGACCCCAGTTTATTCTGAAACTGCAGCATTAAGCAAGCCTTACTTTATACTTAAGCTCCAAAGTGTGAGAAAATTCCTGCGAAAATGCTTGCTTTTCAAGAAACAAAAAGTTGTTTCGACCGGTTACTATGGCATTGAAGACCCTTTTCCAAACTTAATTTCAAAACTTCGCCGTTTTATGGGGGATAGCGGAGTGCCGGTTGTTGGTTGTCAAGAGCTGTTGGTAGTCAGAATGCCGTAGTATTAATGCTAAGGAAGCTACTACTTCTCGAGGGAAGCTGAGATAAGTACGCAATTCCATATTTGTTAGCTAAATATGCAAAATTAACTCTGGCCTTTCTTTTTTGTAGCTAAGAGCTTGTCAACAGTGACTGGTAAATTCAAATAGTCAGATTGGCTCAAATTTGGTACTACAAAAGTTACCACTGCTCAAGAAAATGAGGTAAGAAAGTAATTTTGTATTTGTGTGCTAAAATTGATAGTCTTTTGTTTTTGTAGGTGAGAGCTTGTTGTCAAGAATTCAAGGTAATTCAGATGGTCAAAGTAACTTCAATTTGATACTACAGAAGTTATCAATACTCAAGAATGATGTAAGTAGTAATTCCATATTTGTTGGCTAAAATTATAATAATAACACTGGTTTATTTTTTTATCGTAGCTGAGAGCTTGTTCAAGAGTTACTGGTGATTGAGATTATCAGAATGGTTGATGTGTGATACTACAAAAGTTACCATTAATCAGGTAAGAGAGTGATTTTGTATTTGTTTGCTGAAATAAAAGGTCAGAACTGCTATTATAGTGTTTGCATGAACTAAGCTAAAACATAGTAACAATACTTAGTTTTATGTTACCTAACATCAGGCTCGCTCGCCATTTGTGCTCAAGCACACCACTAGTTTATTTATTTGTATATATGTTTGGACGTACGTATGTAATTAAACGCGCGCGGGGGGAACTTTTTTCTCAAAAAAAAACGGCTTTTTAGGCTTGATCCCAGTTTATTCTGAAAATACAGCATTAAGCAAGCCTTACTTTATACTTAAAGCTCCAAAGTGTGAGAAAATTTCTGCGAAAACGCTTGCTTTTCAAGAAACAAAAAGTTGATTCGACCGGTTACTATGGCATTGAAGACCCTTTTCCAGACTTAATTTCAAAACTTCGCCGTTTTAGGGGGGATACGGAGCTAAAATTACAAATAATAACACTGGTTTATTTTTTTATCGTAGCTGAGAGCTTGTTCAAGAGTTACTGGTAATTGAGATTATCAGAATGGCAGATGTTTGATACTACAAAAGTTACCATTAATCAGGTAAGAGAGTGATTTTGTATTTGTTTGCTGAAATAAAGTCATAACGGCTATTATAGTTTTTGCATGAACTAAGCTAAAACATAGTAACAATACTTAGTTTTATGTTACCTAACTATCAGGCTCGCTCGCCATTTGTGCTCAAGCACACCACTAGTTACGTTTAATGACGAACTACCGCAAAATCTTGACGTCAAAAAAAATGGCGTAGAATGTATTAGAGTGAATGAGAAAAGTACTGTTCTCCGTTTTCCATTCTCTAAACAGGCAGTTTTACTATTGTAAACATTGTTGGGATGATGAAGAAAAGGTATGTGTATGTTAAATGACTGTAGTGAGGGTCTATACAGTAGTTTCAAAAAATCCACTCTTTAAGTTGGAAGCACTGTACGTATGTCATTTGTACTTTGACCTTCACGTATTTTTGTGTTAGTTCAGTGGTCGACCCCGTCCCAAACTTCACTAAACAGAGTCCTCTAGTTTATCGATTATTACCCTAGAAATTGAATTGTTTATCTTTTTTAATTATTTTGCGGGGTTGCGGTTAAAACTTGAAAACCTACCGGAGTTCCATTTCTATTCGAGTTTGTGGCATGGGTAATTCAATGCGCTATTTGTCATGGTTATAAGCCGTACTCAACAGTTTTTACTTGAAAATTCATTGTCCACTAGACTAATCAGTGTCACCAAGGTAAGTCTTGTGCCAATTGTGTGAATGTATTGTGGGTTACAGCTACTGCTTAGCTAAAGAATATCACAAAGAAAACATTTCAATAAAGTGTATTATTTTGTTGTTGTTGTTTTTCAATCCAAACAGTTGTGGGGAGTGGTTACTATGGCATTGAAATACCTTATAAACGTATTTTAAAAACTCGACGTTCTTTTTAGTAGCTTTGAGTGTTAGAAGTTAAAATCAATCATATGACTAGGCTCGCTCGCCATTTGTGCTCAAGCACATCACTAGTATATATATATCATCGAATATATACCCAATTTTACATTGTTCACCCCTAATACTGTCTCGCTCGCTTGCCAGTAATTAGGAAAAATTAATAAGTAAATAAATAAAAGTAAACGAAAAAATTAATAAATATTATGAATGAATAAAAAAATTAATAAATCAATACAATAAACATAATATGTAAAATTAATTAATTAATAAAATAATAAATAAAAAGTAAATTTATAAATTAATAATATATAATAAATAATAGTAATATTAATACATAAATAACAAAATATAGAAATAAATATATAAATTGTCCCAGTCAAATCTTGTTTGTATTAGATTTCCTGTATGGGTCTATCATTACAGTGATTAATTATTGAGTATTCAACCTTCCAGTCCAGTATTGATGCGTAGTTAGGTAAAAAAAAATGTTTTAAGTGAACCTAAATTTGCATGTGAACTAATCACAATAATCATGTTGAGGAGATGAAAGTAAAAAGTTTCACTGTCTTTCTTTCATTATAGAAAATAGAAATCAGTACAAACATTTGTCAAGTATCAATACACACTTATTTTTCTGTTTTTTCTCGACCTGGCTTCAAGAGCCATCTGATGAAGCTTTTGAGAAGCTTCAGGTCCTGTCTTTTCCACCATTTTGTAGAGTTGGGAGTTGGAATTTTGCAGAAGGCTATATGGACTAGCATACTCCTTTACACGGCTGTTACTCATTACCTGTACAAATGTTAAATAAAACTAATTTATTGGACCAAAATTCTAATGTAGCAACAAAAAAAAACATTAGAAGCTGTGACACTGTATAAGATCCTTGAAGCTAAACATCAAAATAGTGAACAATGTTATCAGTCTAATTATATTGCTCATAGAGTGACAGATGGATTTATAGACAAGGCTTTGTTCAAGGCTTATTCAGCAGACCGAGTACTAAGTCACAGGCTGCATATACAGAAAGCAAATCTTGGAGTGGTTGGAATACTTATTAGGTTTAAGGGAGTCAATGAGAGAAAATACAGACCCATGCACAACTATGTCTATTTCATGTTACCAAGTTAAATGCTAGTATCGAAAGATTCAATAAGAAGCGAATGTATTCTCCAATTGTCCCACCCCCCCTCCCTACTTAAATGCAGTCCTGGAAAAGGTATTTTTAGTAGAATTTGGTCATAACTGATATAGTTATAAAGGCTTCATAGAACGAGTGACTTAGTGACTGTTAGTGAATCCACTTAAAAATGATAAGGTATCTGGAATATTGCCATTCTACTGTTAGAGCAATAGTCTATAATAATTCACACTACTTTCACTTGCCTTTGTCTTATGACAGCAAGTATTTTAGTGAAACACTTTGTATTACACTCTAATTAGAAGCAATTTTAAAACTAACCAAAATCCGATCAGAATCCATGATTGTATTGAGTCTGTGTGCAATAGTGAGTACCGTACAATCCACAAACTTTTCCCTGATTGCTTCTTGGATGATCCCATCAGTCCTACATTCATACAACAACAGACTGGATAATTTTGGTTTCCTAAGTTGAAGCTACCTACTTTGGATCTACATTGGCTGTAGCTTCGTCCAAAATTAAAATCTTGTTTTTTCGGAGGAGTGCTCTTGCAAGACAAATGAGCTGTCTCTGGCCAATGCTGAAGTTTCCTCCAGCCTCAGTTACATTCCCACTTAGCTGCCCTTCCATTTCTTCAACTGCACTCTTTAGTTGAACTTGTTCCAACGTCTCCCACAGTTCTGCATCAGAATATTCCTCAAAGGGGTCCAAGTTGTAGCGGACAGTTCCGCTGAACAAAACTGGGTCTTGAGGAATTATGGACATTTTTTGCCTCAGGTCATGTAATCCGATAGATTTGGTCTCCACGCCATCGATGACGATGGAACCCCCAGGCTCAGCCATTCGAAATAGCACAGATATAATGGAAGATTTCCCTGCTCCAGTACGACCAACAATCCCTACTTTTTCAGACGGTCTCACAGAAAATGTTACATTTTTGAGAACCAAAGGTAATGCCTGTGAGTATTGAAACGACACATCTGTTAGAACAATCTGTCCTTCATTGGGCCATGATTTGGAGGGCTTATTTTGCGGCAATAGAGTCTCCAGTGGAGCCTCATTTTCTAAACGATGATACGCCATAACTCTCTCAGTTGATACCATCTAATAATAATTAAGCAAATAAATAAATAAATAAATAAAATGCTGTCTTAAAATGAAGTAAATTATGTACCTGGTTTTCCAACTCTGCACTTTGTCTGACACAAAATTGAAACATTCCTGTTAGTGATACCACATAGGTCAATCCAAGACCCAGAAGACTAGGATCCAAATTAGTATCTTAAAGAAAAGCCACAGCAGATTATCATCCTCAAATTCAGTCTCATAAAATAACTTACTAGTATGGGCAACCAATGGAACAGAGAAAGCAACGGTACAGAACAGCAGAATGTTAGTCAGAATGTCTAGCCGAATTCCAAACCATCGTGTAGTAACAAGATATAAGTACCATCCCTAAAATGAGATAAAAAAGAGTAAATCAAAAATAAAAAGATATATAATATATATATATATATATTCCACCCTAGATATCTTCACAATGATATTTTAGGTAGTGAAATAACTCACAATATTTCAAGCTGTTATTTCATGGCAAGCTCATAACCCCTACAGTTATAGCAACCAGCCAAACTTTTCAATTTTCTCAGTTTTACAGCTACCTTCCTCTGGTGTACCCTGCTCTCTACCCTGCTCAACAGGGTTAGAGCAGCTGCTAAAATATCAACTGGGGGTGTGGGTAGCAATTACAACCAACTTTACTGGCTGTGAGTTACTCTTCCTCTAGTACTAACTATAGAGGTGAAGATATCTAGTGTGGAATAAACCACTTATTACACTTGTCAGAGTGCTATGGCAAGATATTTCACTCTCAGGATTTATTTTCACTCACCTCTGGCTCGTGATAAATTAGCCTGCTCGTGAAATATTTCGCCATATCACACTCTGACTCATGTAATAAGTATTATATATATATAATACCTACTTTTGTGTGCTCATTATTGTAATGATGCAAATAATGAAAAGCAGTGTTCTTTTGTTCAAATATCCTGATGGTAGGTAGACCTTGTAGTGTAGTAGAGATATGGGAGTATACCGGGCTTCTTGCTGTAATGAAAACAATAAATAAGAGAGTGAAGTGATGTATGAGACCAAACTTACCCAGAGCTTCGAGTCTTTTGATATTCCTTGCAGCTTTTAAGTAGTACCATCTCAAAATGAAGAACAGGATGATAACAATAGGTATCACTATCAACAGATATGGATTAGCAGTAGCTGCTACAGCAAGTATTCCAAGGAATTTTGTGAAAAGCTAAAACCAATAAAGTATACAATCTATAATACTGAATTATTTCCACACAAATATATTGTAAATGATAACTACAGAAATGAAAGTAATTAGAAACAAATGAGAACAAATGGTAGAGACTGCATTTTTTCTCTGACTGATACCTTTAATATAACTTATAATAATACTGAAGTAATTTTAACAAGGTGAGATCATCACATGATATAAGCACTTGAGTTTGTTCCGAAGTGGCTTGTGTTATCATTGGAAAAGAGTAATGAAAGGATAACGGCATTTGTTTTATAATAAGGAACAGTTAGTTTTGTACTACGACTTTGATGTCATTCAAACTGGCTAAGGATCATAAACCCAGCTTCCATATATACAACAGAGTGATCATAATTTTAAGTGTTTAAAAACATGGTATGTGTCTGATGAGTGTCTCTCTTGCTTCAGTTGTCAATTACATACCGAAAGAAATATTAAGAAGGTAACTGGAACAAGATCATCAAGAAATCCCACATCTTTTGAGAATCTGTTGAGAATACGACCTGTAGCAGTAGGAGAGAAAAATTACTGAATTAAGACATTCCATCCCATCATTTAACACATTATAGTCCACTTAATTTTAATCCTTTCGACACCGACTTCCTTCAACACTTCGGGCGTCTTTTAAAATTTAAATTTATTTCTGAATTTCTACCTGCAAAGCAGCCACAAAAATCTACAAACAAACAGCCAGGCTTATAAAGTAGGTAGCTATAGCCTTATAACAAGTGAAATAAACTTTTAAAAGCCTGAAAATGAACCAGAACCAGTCCATCTTACAGCAGGTTTCGAGGTGACTTCGAGGAACAAGTGCAATCGATTGCTCTTGATGTCCAGTAGAAAAAACTTTATCCATATTCTTCCAAAATACTGAGGGACTCTCTATCAGGCTTCATACTTTCTATTCTGTGTGTTTGAAGTCTGTAGGCAACAGAAAAAATTGGGTGCTTGGTGTCCTAAAAATTCTCAGTCAAAAATTTTTTCAATCTCTTTTTTCTGACAATAAAAAAAAAAAAAGCTTAACCTGTCTGTACAGTTTCAATATGTACAATGCCTACTTTATGTATAAAAAAAAAGACGGCTTAATCGAAAATATATATTCTTTTTAATTCGGAGAACGCTGACCTGTTCTTGCCGGCATATATGCGGTTACAGCGTCGAAAGGGTTAATACCCGACAGTTAACATTTATACTTACCACTAGTATTGGTATCAAAGAAGTTTACTGGTGTACGAAGGATGTTGGAAAACATCTTATTGTGCAGAATTCTAGAAGCATTTATGCACACTATATAGAATAACACTCCTCTGATAAAATGAATAATAAACGCAGAGTACACCACGGAGGCGTATACTATGAATCTAGACGATTCCTGTATTGTACATGATTGAGCTTCATTTGCCATATCACTTTCTGGTGGGCAAGTTGTTAAATTATCTGTTGAATTAATAATCTGGGAGGTGTTGGATCGAAAACAAAGTGCCCTGTACCCAATAATAGTTAAAAGCATTGAAAGGCAAGAATAAATGGGCATAGTAAATTCTTACCAGCTGGATAACCACCAGTCTCCTATTATTGTAGTAACCTTAAACAAAGAGAGAATATTTTCTGCAAATGTTATGTAAACTTTGCATACTCACATCAGCTAGAAGAAAGATGGAGAAGACCACAGCAAGTATGATAAAGTTTGCTCCTGCCCTGAAGTAGTTGATGTAGGTCTTCATAGATATGGTACCATGAGCCTTTTCCTCTGACATAGTCATGGCTTTAACTGGAACCTACATAAAAAAATGAAAAGTATGTTTAAATTAAAACTTAACTAGCCGTTTTGACTTCTTGTCAAAGTCCTCCTCAGAAATCAATATATGACTTAAATTTAATTTAATTTAATTAAACATCTGTTAAAACTTAAAAAATGCTATATTATAATTATTTCAGCTGAGAATGACTGAATCATGAAAATGAAATTGTAATATTTTAGTTTCATCGTAAATATTGAACATGCATTACATTGGATGCCAACAGTTTTACTTCAGCAAAACACTAGCCCCCCAAGTGGTACTGCTATAGGTGTTCACACCTTATCCAAGAGACTTGTCCCAATATCTGACTGAATGGACATCATTGACTGAGCAGAATATACAGAAAGCTGGTCTTTTTCCTTCGTCGGTGATTGGGGTGCATCAACTTCTGAAAAATAACAAATAAGGCAATTACTAAACATCATAAAGGACATTTACATTTAACCCTCAGCTCACATAGGGGGTGATAGTAGTTGTCCTGTCTGTCTGTTTGTCTGTCTATCATGCCCTGATTCAGGGATTACAGATAATTAATTGTTGATGTAGGTATGAACTTACTCAGAATGACAATTTAAGACCATTTATGGTGCTACTTTTTTTTTTATTACAGGCTGATTTTTTTGAGAAAATGCGAAGTTGTCAGCTCTGCATAAATGCTAGCTTTTGTTGGTAATGCACCTAATCATCACATTGTATTCATGTGAGCTAATAATTATTCTTTTGGTCTGCGAAACGATCTTGTAACAGCTAGCTAGTGTATAGTAATGCTGAAACATTTGGGGCTTCACTATGATATTAAACTACTAGCTTGGTGTAGCTAATAAAAATGTTCAATATACTGTATAAGGAACAAAGAATGAAATAAGATCATGTGAATGAAATTTTCTAAGAACCTTGAACAGTTTACTAGCACCTATCAAGATCACAATAAAGTTTTCTATTTTTGCATTACAGCGATGCTAAGCCTGAATGAAAGAACAATAACTAGTATGCTGAATATACTCCCATCAGTTGCACAGCTAACTACCAAAAACTGTGTCTGCTCATGACATTTTTACCCAGTACTGAGAAAGCCTGACTAAATCACAGGAAACACAAACAAGCTTTTTGTTACCAGGCAAGCAAAGATAGTAATAATAAAAATAAAACTAGAGCACCAAGGGTGCGAACACTCAGCATATTATTACACAACTTATATTTCTTCGGATTACTTTAACTTCTAACTACCGAGGACACACGTGGTTACGAGAAAATACGTGAACCATAAGTGATCACGTGACTGGTGTATGACGTAAACCAATGTACACGAAAGGTAAGGGTCATTGCATCCAGCTTGCGCTTGTTTGGAGCTGAAGATTCTCAGTATTTACTGGAAACAAGCTTGAAATTTGAAAAATTGGTCAATTTAAGGGACTTATATGTGACCGTCTATAGGAAAACCAGGCACAACGCGGCACCCTTCGAAGTTTTTTTTTGTACTTACGGAGTTGTCGGCGTCCAGATATATTGAGCTCTCCAAGTTTTATCGTCGTAGCTTAAGTCGTTCCCGCTATAATAGACCTAACCGTTCCCTTCCGTCGGCTTGAAACAATACATTTTTAAGAAATCGATCGATCTTTTCTCGATATTACGCACGCCGCGTTGTGCCCGGTTTTCCCGTAAACGGTCACATATTCTCCTACTGTATCAGGCCATACTTGTTTTAAAGATTAGTTCTCAACCATTCATGAAATCGAATGCTGACAGACAGACAGTCAAACGCACTACTATAACATTCTCATGCATGCTCGCTGAGGGTTAACAATTTTAAAGTCACATAAAATATAAACAATGTTGTGCTGCTTTCAAGTATAAGGTATAAGATGGTACCTATTAATATACCGTTTTCAGCATCATTCAGGTCCCAATTATCTTCCTTCTCATAAGCAAATTCGTCATCTTCAGAATCTTTGTTTTTAATCAATCCAAGAAGTTGCTCAGTGTCGATATTCAGAGATTCTAACTCAGACATGGACCCATAAATCTGTACCTTTCCCTACATCATGCAACACATTAGATAATTTAAATAACCTACAATAGAAAATACATAACAACAATAACAAAAACAACTACAGCTAACTTCTTTTAGAACCAGGAGCTGGTCTGACTGAAGGGCAAAGTGAACTTGATGAGTAACAAGAATTACTATTTTGTTTGCCAGAATACCACGTAGACACCTGTAAGTTAGAACACCATAAGGTGTTATTAATTAACACTGCAATAATTCTTACTCATCAAACAAATGCTTTCCTACTGCAGCATCTACTGCACTGAGTGGATCATCCAAAAGGTACACATCCGCATCTCGATACACAGCTCTTGCTAAGTTAACTCGAGCTTTTTGACCACCACTCAAAGTGACTCCTCTTTCACCTACTATAGTCAAGTCCCCATCAGAAAAGGAGTCCAGATCCTAAAGGAAAAAACAAAAACAAAAAAACGGTTACTCTATTATCCACACCATAAAGTGCTTACTTTGGATAATGCACATGCTTCAACCACTGTATAAAATCGTTCCCTGTCATAAGGAAGGCCAAATGTTATGTTCTCACGAACAGTACCATAGAATATCCACGGTTCTTGTGCCGCATAAGATACACTTCCTTCTATCTGTACACTTCCCTTCATTGGTGATAGTTCCCCTAACAGGCACTGTAACAGTGTAGACTAGTGGTAGAGGGAAAAGAGGGAGGAATACATTAATAATAAATACAAGTATCACATTAAGGTATTGTACCTTTCCTGATCCTACGGCTCCTATGATGCTCAGCAAAGGTGACTCCTAAAACATAAATAACACAGAAATTGGTTAAGTTATTAATAATTGTTCAATTATGTAAATAAATGACTAGAATAGTATTAAACCTCATTATCCAAACATAAATTATGATAATTTTTTTTTAAAAGTTGATCAGAGCTACACTACCTTGGTTAGCCAGATAATGTCATTATTATAAAGAACATCAAATGAGTTTTATATAATTTTCTTTAAAATCCATGTAGAGCATCACAAGTCTGTTGGCTTAGTATTTAAAGTGCTGCAGGCACAAGTCAAATACAGCCAATTAGATGAGTGATATTCTGTGGTATCCAATGAATAACACAATTATATGTACTGCTCATGTGTGAATACCATAGTAATGAGTTTCCTGTGCAATAAACACTTAATGTATGATAACCCAATGTGATAACTCTGAACACAAGTGATACGAGATAATATTGCCTTAAGCTACATCCTGTTTACTTTAATCCTTTCCTATGCGACAACATAGGTATTGGGCCCTGTTCAGGACATAATACTAGCTATGTGCTTGAGCACAAATGGCGAGCATGCCTGTGCACAACCAAAACATTTCAAAGGAATTTCTAAAGTTTAAGTACGTAGCCATTGTGACCATTATATACTTTAGCTAACAAATACGGACCTACTTTCTGACCTCAATTTCCAGAGTACTGGTACTTTAATATTTATCTCAATTACTAGTAGTTCTTGACAGCAAGCATTCACGGCTACTATACAAACAGCAGAGTGTTTGAAACTATGTCTGGTAAAGGGTCTCAATACCATAGTAACCTTTCGCCACAACATTTTGGGACTTGAAAAAAACATGAAGTTTTAAAGAATTATAGCATAGTGATGAGTCTAACAGTAAGTTTTTAAGACCTAAGTACATCTTGTGGCATTTTAGAAACAACCATAAAAATATAAAGGGTCAAACGATTAAAATTCCAAAAGATTCTGTTGACGTATGAGAAGGAGTAGACCATGAAGCAAACACAAAAACGCGAACGTCAAAGTACACTGAGTGTTGGCTCAAAGGGAAGCATTTTGGCAGCCATAATGTTTAAAAAAATACAAATGCTATCACTTCGATCTTTTATTACAGGAAGTAGTTAGTCATAGCAACAAAAAAAACGTCATATTGGATAATCGATTTTAAAAAAGTGCTGACAGAATGCAGAGCACCAACAGGTGCTGGTGCCGGTGAAGGGTTAATTAATAGTGGTTGTTATTATACTTGTTATAGTACCATGATCACTAACTTGATTAGTCTTGAAATTAATATCTTGCAGAACCAGCTTATTCTCATCCACTGCCCATGAAACACTTAGGTTAGTTATCTTGACAGAGCAATTCTTCTTCACATTCATTCTAGTCTTGGTGACTGCCATGAGTTCAACAGACTCCTTGTTGTCAGCAATTTTTCTAGTGCTTGAAAGCCAAGGTGAGTCTCTGAAATAGTTATTAGCCTCCAAACTTTCATTCATGTCCATATTGTGAGAATCTAGAATGTAACAACAACAATACTACTACTACTACTACTACTACTAATAATAATAATAATAATTATAATAATAATAATAAGATAAATGTATGCATTCTATTCTACCTTGCTAGCCTGATGATAGACTTGCACATAATACTCTTTTCTACATACTAAGAACTGAATGCAGTGGGCCATAAGTTTGCTTTACAACACAAGCAGACACAAGCTGCTACATAGTTGCAACATGACCCAGTCTATCCCATATGATCTATTCTTACCATACGTACAAGTTTATACAGAAATGCTCTATAATTCTATAACATAAACTATACACTTCAAAGAAAAAATCTTCTGGATCCACGCATTAATTGAAAACAGTGCAAAAAAATAACTTGTGTACATCAAATGAGGGAAAAAGTAAGGACAAAGGAAATGTTGAAAAATTAAAGGAGAATGGGAACTAATGAGTAGTAGGGGAGTGTGGGCCCAGCCTCTAGCCCAAGAAGAAAGGAGAGAACTCTAGCCCAAGAAGAAAGGAGAGAAAAATGAAAAAGTGATGAGAACATTTTGATATTAATACTATTTTTAGACATGGGTGTGCTAGGCACTTCCTGTCTTGCACGTTGTAGCTTGGTATATTTATAGTTGTGTTAGTATGGCTTCATCATTCTGTATTTCAGTCCTGTTTACGCTTGTCTTGTGTGCGCGTATAATTATATAAACTTACCTGCCTTGACTCGCGCAGCGGCTAGCCACGGACTCTGGTGGCAGTGGACTAGCCACAGGGCGAAAACTAGATTTGTCAAATTGAGGCAAACAGCCACCCAAGTGTTATCAAAGTATGCTTCTGAGTCTAGGACAAGTAAAAAAAAGGAGATCATCCACTTCATAGGACATGACAAAAAAAAAACTAGCCAACAACATCCAATCAACAGCTACAGGAAATATAAGACAAATGGCATATCTTATCCTAGCATTCATCCTTCACATAACAATCCAACTAGTTTATCTTATGGTGCAGTTCAGGATTCACCTGTGAGGAAGGAAGAGGACATTTTGGATCGTGTGCTATAAAGGATACTAACAAGCCTGGGGGAAACACTATGATGAAGACATTAGTCTCTAATGGAGGCTGTTACCTGAAGTACCAGAAAAGTGAGTTCATAGCTTTTATATATTGTATGTTTTTTTTCAATAAGACCATTTTTTTTCCTGCAGCACTGTCAAATGTTTCCATTGGAGAGTTGCTAAACGATGTGGAGATCTACAAAATGAAGTCCAATGCGGTTTAAAACACAGAGTTGCTCTTAGTGACATGTTAGAGCCAGGAAGTGATAAACAGTCAATAACATTTACGTCCCCTGGATTTGAGTGTCAAAATCCAACTGGAGCTTATTACAACAGAAACTTCTGATCTTTAACATTTCTTTATCGTGCCAATCTGACATGGTACAACTGACTCCTCAGGATAGAACCACACCTCTCTCTGATGCATACACCTGCCAAGACTACTTGTCCTTCCACACATCCTATCTTACTCTACAAACTATGTGGCCAACAAATTACAGACAGAACCAAATACCAAACTATCCCTTCATCTAATTTTTATAATGACAATCAGAAGGAATCATGAAGATTTGAAATCAATGCTTACTGCAGAGATGCTGTTCAAACCACCTCAAACTCAATTCAGAACCAAACTGAAAACCCTACCAGCATGTTCCTTTCAAATTCACCCACTTTCAATTCTGATATGTAACAAACAAGAATTTATTCATCTATTATTGTACTTATACTCATAATTATTATACCATATGCTATAACTAATAATAATAATAATCTTAATAATAATAACAACAACAACAATTACTAAGAAACTATATTCTCTCACCACCAAATCTAATGCGTCAGCTGGCTTATTTTTACTGTGGCAGACTAACTAGCAAAAAAACTTTGAAAATTACATCAGACATAATATAGCATTTATTCATTAATTAAATACCAAGCATACCAACACAGAAATTTTCTGTCACCATATATTCTGACCTGATGGAAATTGCTCCTCTAGCAGAAGTAGATTCTGTATAAAAAAATAAATAAATAAATACAATTGTAGTCAACTAAACAAATCTTGGGCAATACAATAATTTTCAATTGTGTCAGTAATATAATCACAAATGTCACAATAACTGCCTAATGAGGAAAAAATATTTGGAACAAATTTTTACCATAGTGAGTTTGACAAATTTTCACCTATACCTGAATTCGAGAGTTAGCAACTGTAGCCTCGTATAAATTAAAGAAGCCTTGAACTACGAAAGAGACACTGATCTTCCTGAGAACCTCAATAAGCGATAAAATTGTGAACACTCTCTGAGCATTCAACTCTCCTCCTGTGCCAGCATATGCCAGGAAAGTGGTTCCAACAATGAATGGTGAAATTCCACCAAAATGGAATGTTACAGTCAAACTTCTGATGATCCTCCAAAGGCAATGAGCATTATTTCATGCCTATATAACATTAATAATATAATAGCAGTGTGCTAGAGTTCACAAAAATAACAAGTGAGCAACAAAAATTTGAAATATGGCACTAAATTTATCCCTCCAGAATTTCTTACTTCCTCAACTGCTTGACAACTCTCTTGAAGGCATACTCCCAGGCATACATTTTGATCACTCGTATCCCAACTATCACTTCATTCATGATGCGTATTCGCTCGATCTGTTATTTTAGCCGACCTGAACCTGGACACATGCAATAATTGAACACCATAATCCAGTACAGAGCACATATGAAAAGGACTGCTCTCCTGTGAAGAAGCCACAGCTAAAGCCTTAGTCATATGTTCAGTTTAGAAAAGAATTTTGATGAAAAGAACTGGATGATAACAACCAACAAAACCAGAGCAGTGACCAAAAAGGAGGCCCATCCGATTTCCTTGTATATCAGGTAAGTTGTGACAGCAGTGTGTAACGGAGCCATCCACACAAAGTGAACAAACAGAAATGCCTAAGCATGTACATGTGTGTGTATGCATGCACATTAGCACATAAAAAATAAATGTCATATAACCTCCATAATTCATAATAAATCAGAGAGTCAGTCAATGGTAAAGATATCAAGCATTAACTATAAACTATTTCCACTGAATAACTCTGTACACTATAGTAATATTGAACTGCTTTTCTTTAGCGCCTTTAATAAGGAAGCATACATTTCGAGCTAAGCGTGCTGTCAAAAAGTGAATACATTTTGACTACAGTGCACTACTAAACACTACACTAGTGCTTTAAGAAAACTAGACGTGCGACACTATATAATTTATGCTAAGGGAAGAAGCTCATAGTGAACTGACTACTTTTTGTACAGGACTGGGTTGTGCCTTATGACCTCTATTTGTTTAATTACAACAATAGTCAATTACAATGCACTTGTGTGCATGTGCATATGGACTGGGCAAGCTTCCCCATTAGATTAAAGTGTCCATTTGTGCTAGCACTTAACAGCACTTAGCATTTCCATATAAAACTCTAAAGTCAATGCACATACCAGATCATAGCGTTGGACATCATTAGAAGCTAGATTAATGACATGGCCAATAGAAATCCTTCCAATGGTGGTCTGGCTCAAGGTGAGCACCTGCAAACAAACAAACACACATTTTAACTTGTGCTAAGCACAACATTGCAATGATGATGAGCAAACAAGTAAAAAACAAGGATTCGCATAATGTGGATTGAGAATTTCCAGGGCGCTGAGCACGTAACAAGAATTTTTAACACTACTTACCAGTAATAGGCCAATCAACTTGATCATAAAATAAGTGAGTCTACTTAGTTGCATTGACTTTCTACAGCCTTAACATATTCGACGCTGTAACTGCATATATGAGGAAGAGGACAGGCCTGCTTCCTCCACTTAAATTTTTTTACTCAATGTGATTACGTTACTCTTTTTTGTACTTTACTTTTCAAAAAAGTGAATCCATATAGGCAGGTGATGTGTTGTTGTTGTTTTTGTTGTCTGAAAACAGAGATTGAGAATTTTCAGGGTGCTGAGCACCCAAGTGTTTTTGTTGGCTACACATTTCAAGCAGTCAGAATAGAAAGTAGTATGAAGTCTATAGGGAGTCTCACAGCATTTTGGAAGAATATGAATAAAGATTTCCTACCAGACATCGAGAGAAAATCAACTGGTCTTGCTTCTCGGAGTCTCTTCAAAACCTGCTGTACGCTGGACTGGTTCCTGTTCCTTTTCAGGCATTTACAAGCTTTTTTTGAGGCTACAGCTACCTACTTGGATGCCTGGCAGGTTTGTTTATGGTTATTTGCAGTTGCTTTATGGTGGAGATTCAAAAAATCAAATTCTAATTCTAAAACAACACGCGAAGTGTTGAATAAGTTGTTGGAAGGGTTAATGTTAAATATAACATATATACCAAATGAAAAGGGCAGATTAACTGTAACAATTTGGTGTACAATTAATAAAAGATTATTTTAACTAATTTTTAAATTATTTAAAAAAATGTTTTGGTTAAGTTATTCATATTCTCCTCAAATTATTTTTACCAAAAAAAAAATTTGACATTTTTTTTTTCAAAGAAAGTAATATTTTCTCTCTTTCACATGCTTTTTTTTTTAAACAATCCAGAATTAAAAATATATGGTAACCACTGGGAATCAAACCCAGGACCGCTTGCTTAACACACAAACACTCTACCACTGAGCTACAACAACTAGTCAGGTGGCTTAGTGACGATAATTAAGATTACCGTTACCGGGCGGATAAAAGCACCAAATTTTGCATGTGGCTCACCAAAGGTGTACTGATTAATATTAGAAGGAGGGCCACGTGAAATATTTTAGCGTAGCCACGAAATAAACAAAATGGCTGCCGTTTTTAATGGTTAATAGCGTTTCTTCAGTTATATGAGTTTCAATAGCACCAAATTTTGCATGTAATTCACCAAGGGCATACAGATCAATATTAAAAGGGTAGACAAACTATGTATAATTGTTTAGGTGCAAAAAATCAAAATGGCCGCCACTTAAAATGAAAAAATATATCATAGAAGCACTAAATTTCTTTTTTCAGCTGTATATTGGGCACAAATGTTTTCTAATATAGGTCAAATTTTTACACCAGCAACTATGTGAAGGGGGGTCTTTTTAGTGCACACTTTAGTGAGCACTATAAAAAAGTTACTAAGTGACCATGTGGTCAGAGTTTGGACCCATCTACCCACTGCTTTGACCAAGATTACCTCAAAGGTAAGATTAAGCTTTTAGCCACATACCAACATAAGTTTATTAATAGCATTCCATTTCACTTGATATGGAGTTGAATTGGAATCTCTGCATCATTTGCCAGAAGGAGACAACTGAGCCTGTGAAGCGTCCATTGGAGAGTCACAACCAAAGTGGTAAGGCAGATGCCTACACATCATTTTTGACAAACATTCAACATTTCCGAGACCTGGACACACTTCCGGCCAGTATTTGCTTTGGCAGTGAAGTAACAGCTGCTGATTTTGAAGCCCACTCTGCATGTTGGCATAAGTCTTGTCAGAAGAAATTTAGCAACAGCAAGCTAGAAAGAGCAAAAAAAAAAGGTGCATCTCCCTTGTCACAGAGAGTGAAAGAAGGACTGGTAAGCGACAGAGAAGAGACATTTCAAACTGCTTGTTCTGTGACAAAGGACAGGAGGAAGGTGACCTCCATTTGGTATCAACGTTTGATGCTGATACCAACATTCGATCCATGATCATGGAGCTTCAAGATACCCAGCTTCTTTCTCAAATTGAAGGAGGGGATCTAATAGCAAGGGATGCAAAGTATCATTTGAAATGCTTGGTCAATTTTCGAAATCGCTATAGGAGTCACATCAGGAAGTCCAGTCTGGAACCTGAAAGAATCAATGAAAAGGTAAATGAATCTCGAGTGTTTGTTGAGCTGACAAGCTATATTGAGAGCGCTGTATGCTCTGGGACCATTCTTTTCAAGCTATCTGATATTCATACACTCTATGTGAATCGTCTTGAGGATCTGGGTATCGCAAAAGTCATCAACAAGACCAGGCTGAAGAATCAATTATTAGAGCACTTTTCAGAGGCACAAGAACAGTATGATGGAAAGAATGTTGTCATTGTTTTCAAAAAAGGAATGGAAAATATGCTGAGAGAAGCTTTGAAGAAGCGTGATTTCTCAGAAGATGCCGTTATTCTGGCTAAAGCTGCTTCAATAATTTGAAATGACATTTTTAACCATCAGTGCTTCAATTTTGCTGGCTGCTTTCCACCTGGATGTCAAGAAGATTCCTTTCCTTCAAGCATTAAATCACTTGTTTCTCTTATTTCCAATGGCACTAGTCTGAAGGATCAGGATAGCCATGAATCGCAAGCTAGCCTCACTATTGGCCAGTTAATCCTCTTCAATATTAAAAAAAGGCCTTCTGACTCAGCCATAAAAACGAGACACACTCTGATACGTGAGCCACCCCTTCCTATTTACATTGGTTGCAACATACACAGGCTATTCAGAAGTAAAAAACTGATTCAGCAGATGTATGAGATGGGTATCTGCATTTCATATGACAGAGTAATGGAGATTCAGGACTGGATTGCAACTTCAACCTGTGAACGATTCAAAGAAGATGGGGTAGTTTCACCTGCTTGCCTCCGAAAAGGTGTGTTAACTCTTGCTGCTCTTGATAATTGTGATCACAACACAAGCTCAACTACTTCTCAAAGTTCCTTTCATGGCACCACACTTGGTTTGTACCAATTTCCAACTAAGGACAACCCAGATGAGAGCAGGCCACCTCTTCAAATTCCCCACCACCTGGTAGCAAACAGCACTCTCTTCCTCATAGCTATTCTTTTGTCCCAGCAATAGCTCTAAAAACTGCTGATGTTTCTGTGCCAAAGCCTGCCCTCCCAGCCACCAGTGATTCTGCACCAGAGCTTGATAGTACTGCAGCTCTAGATCCCATTGTTCCAAACTGCATAGATGAAGCACTAGCCAGAGAAAGTAGTTGGGTAGAGCACACACTGACTCTTCTGGAGAAGGAGCTTACCAGCAAAGATGCACTTGCTTGGGCAGCTTATCATGCTTTGCTACAAACTCCTACAGAGGACCCTCCATCGAAATGTGCATTACTGCCTCTATTCTATGAAAAGGCTGCCACCCCCGCAATGGTGAAACATGGCATGGATGTTCAGTAACAGGCGATTGAGTTTCTCAACCCTGGACAAATTCCAGTCACTGTTTTTGACCAGCCTTTGTTTGCTATTGCAAAGTATGTACAGTGGAAATGGCCTGCCACTCATGGTGAATCAGTACATGTTGTCATGCTAGGGGGGGTTGCACATTGAAATGGCCCTCTGGAGTATACTAGGTGATATTTTGGAAGCTTCAGGGTGGACAACAGCACTGATTGAAGCAGAAGTGGCTACTTCTGGCACAGCAGACTCTTTTTTGAAAACGTCACATCTTACTCGGACCAGGCACGCTCACCAGGTCACACTCTTGACTCTCCACAAACTTCAGCAGGTAGCTTTCAATCAATATGAAGGTAACATATCTGTTGAAGCTTGGAGGAAGGACATGCTTGAAAGGAGCCCAACCTTCATGTACTTAGACCTTATCATGAAATTTGAAACGCTAATTTTAAACTTCATCAGGGCTCATAGAGAAAGGAATTTCCACCTCTATGTGCAAGTGCTGGAGAAACTGATCCCTCTTTTCTTTGCCTTAGATCATGTGAATTATGCTAGGTGGATGCCTGTTCATATTAAAGACATGAAATCTTTGCCAGAACCCCATCAAAAATGAGTTTGAGAAGCAATGCCACTGGGTCCTTTCAAAAACCAACAACCTATTTACTTCTATTCCTATTGACCAAGCTCATGAGCAACAACTATGTAAAAGGTTCTGGGGGCTTCGGCCTGACAGAAAATCCAGTAGCATTCAGGCGTTGGATGTTGTCAGGCCCTGAACTGGCCAGGTTGCTGAATCAATTTGAGGAAGAATACCTTCCTGATCGTGATCCTGAGAATCCAAAATATTTTCAAAATCATGAGCAGGGATTTTCAACACAGAAGCTTTTTCAGAAACAAGTAAACAGCCTCGTCAAAACCATCGAAAAAATGGATAATCCCTTCCTTGATGACTTCCCTGATCTAGTTACACTTGACAGCCGTAACTGTGTAGATGAATCAGTGGTACTGGCACTGCATTCATTAGAAGACACGGGCATTCAGCAGTATAAAAGTTTCGTAAAGCAGTTCTCGATGAGCGCACTCAACCAATTCATGACCCAATCAAGAAGAATTCTCTTGCTCTTTTCAAACGACCACGGCCTAAAGCAACATCAAAGTCAGGTAAGAAGATCAAACTTCTTCAAAACAATGTGGCACTCTTCGGTCAATTGTACATATCTATGCAAAGTCGTGATGGTGACTTGAAAGAATTATTTGCTCATGAGATCCAATCCTTCCCACCATCTATTTCCGACTTTGGCAAACTCCACTTGCCAAGCACAAAGTATGACTTACTGAAATGTCTCGAACAACCTGAACAACCGGAGCCTCCATCGAACTTTGATTGCATAGTTATGGATGGTGCTGTTGTAGTCCATTTACTGCCAACTGATGGAGTCAGCACTTTTAAGGAATATGCAGACAAAGTATTCATTCCTTATTTGAGCAAGCAATTGGAAAAAGCTGAGAGAATAGATGTTGTTTGGGACAAGTATGTACCAGACAGCCTGAAAGAGTCTACCCGTGAGAAGAGGGGAAAGGGGGTGCGTAGAAAGGTTTCCAGCCAAGTCAAACTCCCTGGCAATTGGATGGACTTTCTCCGTGACCCAAATAATAAAAAGGAACTGTTTGCCTTCTTGACATTGAAGGTTACTCAGTTCGTTTTCCCTTTAAACAAAGCTGTGCATATCACTTCTGGTGATTCAGTGGAATCCACTGGGCCCAACATGCTGGACTGCAACCATGAGGAGGCAGATACTAGGATTGTTGTCCACATACTGCATGCGCTAGAGCAAGGCATGAAGACTGTCAAAGTCCATACTGTAGATACAGATGTTGTAGTCATCCTAGCTGGAGCATTTCATGAGCTGTTGGTAACCCAACCTTTGGCAGACATCTGGATTGCCTTTGGCAGAAGCAAAAATTACAGGTTTTATGGCATCAATGCAATTTATGCCAGCCTTGGAGAGCATAAATCAATAGCTTTACCTGTATTTCATGCTTTCACTGGTTCTGACACCATTTCTGCCTTCCGAGGAAAGGGTAAGAAGTCAGCTTGGCAGGCATGGCAGGCCTATGAAGAAGTTACAGAGACCTTTGAATACTTGTCCAGTCACTCGTTTGAACTCCTGCAAAAAGACTCTGATCATTTCAGACGGATTGAGAGACTTTCTATTGTCCTCTACGACAGAACAAGTCCCCTGAGCTCTGTGAACGAGGCAAGAGAGGACCTCTTCTGTAGAAAGAGTCAAGCTGTGGACAGAATACCACCCACTCAGGATGCGCTACTCCAGCATGTTCAACGAGCAGTGTATCAAGCTGGAATATGGACAACAAGTACACAGGGACAACAAGTACACAGGCACAACAAGTAGTGCCTTCCCCACAACAGTTCGCTTGGACTAAAGAATCAGAATTGTGGGCTCCAGTGTGGATTACTATCCCAGAAGTTTCCAAAGCTTGCAGGGAGCTTGTCAAGTGTTCCTGTTCGGGAAACTGTTCGAACTGCAAGTGTGGCAAAGCAAATCTTGCCTGTTCGCCTCTTTGCAATTGCAACTGCAACACAGATTGTTGAGTTTGTAAACTGTATAACTGACTAGCTATATGTGTAATCAGAACATTATCATTTTATTTAAATCACAAAAATATTTGGCGCTTTCAAGACTTGTGGAACCAGGAAAAAATCATTATTTTGATCACAGATGGCGGCCATTTTGATTATTTGCGGCTAAACAATTATACAAAATTTGTCTACCCTTTTAATATTGCCCTTGGTGAATTACATGCAAAATTTGGTGCTATTGAAACTCATTATAACTGAAGAAACGCTATTAACCATTAAAAACGGCAGCCATTTTGTTTATTTCGCGGCTACGCTAAAATATTTTACGTGGCCCCCCTTCTAATATTAATCAGTACACCTTTGGTGAGCCACATGCAAAATTTGGTGCTTTTATCCACCCGGTAACGGTAATTTCACTAAGCCACTTGACTAAACCAGCTGGCAAACAAAGACTTCAATTCTGTATTTATACTGTTCACTCAACAGACCAACAAAAATTCTCTTTTTTCAAAGTTTCTTTTTATCCATTGAATATTTTACTCCACTAATTGATCACATCACAAAACAAAAAGAAAAAAAAAGATATTTAGTTGGTCTGTTGAGAGTGAGACTGTAGCATAGCAGTACCCCTTAACAGTATAAATACAGAATTGGAGTGTTTGTTTGCCAGCTGGCAGTCGTAGGTCAGTGGCAGAGTGCTTGTGCGTTAAAGCAAGTGGTCCTGGGTTCAACCCGGTGGCGACCAAATATATTTAATTCTATATGTTTAAAAAAGCCTGTGAAAAAGAGAGAATACATCTAATGAGTAAAAGTATGCTGAGAAAGAAATTGTGAAAAAAGTAATATAAAAATATTGACTGAAATGAGCTCAATATCGACATATTGATATTACACCTAATAAAATATTCTTTGAGTCTTTGTAACAAGCTAGCTACATAGCTAGCAACTTTATGGTAACGCTGAGGGTTTGCACCTTTGGTGCTTCAGTCTTACAGACAAATGATGATAAACCAATATTTATCTAATGAATGACCAGCATACTGTATTTGGTCCAAACTCAATAATAATATATTAACATACTTTGTTATAAATAGCTGAAGTCATCATAATTCTGACCAACATGCCAATCATTTGCCCAGCAAGAAAACCGTGAGAATGGAAGAAAATCGCGAAAAAAGACATCAGAATCAGTACTAAATTGATAAATAAAAATAAATGCATGTTAAACTTTATTATATAAAACTTACAAGTGCCTCTAATATATGCATTCCTGGTTTCAACAGTCACGTTCTTCACTAAGAAAATGTTCAAATAACATGACTTTTTTTGTTTTCAATTCAAACAGTTGCGGGGAGTGGTTCCTATGGCATTGAATTCCACTTTACCATCATATATGTAATTTAAAATCTCGACTTTTTTTTTTTTGTAGCTTGAGTGTTAGAAGTTAAAATCAAACATTTAACAATAGTGTAGCTTTAGGCTCGCTCGTCATTTGTGTCTGTTAGCACTACCGGAAGTACAAATAACTGAACTTTGAAATATATTGATGAAACAACAACAATAACTGGCATCAGTGAAGGAATGGAGGAATGTTTGGCTATAGAGGTTATTCAGTGGGGGCGTATCACTACCGCGTAATTAACCCTCAGCGCACATGCGCGTGAGAGGTTACAGTAGTCTGTCACTCATTCATTTTTTTTTTTCGAATTTGTCAGAACATGCATGATTTTATTTATGCAGATTTACAGACAGTGGAAGTTGACGTTAAGGAAGAAGACAACAGGTGTAATTGAAGTTCACTTGAAGAACGACATGACGCAATGGTGAGTTTAGGAGGTGAAAATAATGTAACTGAATCTATTCTTATTATTAAAAAAAAAGATCCATTATGTAAAACAAAAGTGTGGTTAAAGTTTATTATTTTTTACATAATAGTGTAGTCAATATAGGTATCCCAAGTATAGCATTGTTAATGAGATTTTAACACTAACCTTAACCAAGTAATTTTAATCCGTCTTTTATTATTATTATTATATCATTTCAGAAAATGAACAAAAGAACAAAACAAAATCACTTTGAAGGAGACAATAATGTTTCTTATGCAAGAATAACAATAATTAATGAGGTGATGAATATGTTAACTAAAAATTAGTATCGAGAGAGATTAATTTTTAGTTAACATATTCATCGTCCTTGTTCTATATTACAGTGTTCAGAATTGGTGCCATAAGGAGTGAGGACGGTGTCACCTGACTTGCACTATCCACTGCTGCCATCTGGGTCAATGTACTTCCAAATGCACTGAGTGTTAAGGTTTTATCATTGCCTTGTTCCTGGAGCAAAAGTTTCCCTGTCAGATGATCGGAGCACTTATCCACTCTCTGGGATCCCCATCAAGTCTTCAACTCCCTCAACTCGAGCCTTGCAGCTGAGACAGGATTTGTAGCAGTCTAATGTAACTATTGCTACAATTTCTGCATTCTTTAACTTCCGGGGAATGTGATAGTCTATATCAGTATTATATGTAGCCACATTTCCGATGTCATCGATTTCCGATACAGCGGATCCAACCCTGCCTAAGGCAAGATATTTGGTCTCTTGAAATTCCTTTATTACAATATTGTTGAACTTGTAGGATTTGTTCAAGGTCACCGAGTTGACGTCCGATTCCCATAAAACTAGACGGGTTGTACCAGTGCTATCTGCTATTATGATGTCTTGCTTTATTTTTTCACTGGCCATTTGTATTGGGTCGTGAACAAATATGACTTTAGCATCCACAGAAATTCGAGTGAACTCGCCCTTATCATAAATGCTCGCAACTGCAACTGTCTCAGGTGAGTTAATTTTACTATTTATTAATCCTTCATCGAACTTTTTTTCTGAACTTCGAATTTCAGTAAACTTCTTTAAAATTAGTTCAAAGCTGTCTCCTTGTCGTGACCGCTTTACTTCACAGTTAATAAGACAAGCAGAATCGTGACCTTCCATATCAAAAGACAGTTTCTTTTGCTGCTCTGTTGTGAAACCAACAACTCTCATGGTACAGGTCCCATCGGATAAACTTCCATCAAAATAATTCGTATTTTTGCCTTTCTTCATAGGGGACACTTGAGAGACTGCTGCATGGAGGTTTGCATTCGGTATTGGATTCTTTATGCTGTCCAAAGATTCAATTTCTTCAAATAGTCTTTTTCTGGAGGCCATCGTATCTGGAAAGATCCTTCAACTAAAGTAAGCAAAGAAAAACACTTCCTTTTTCTGTCTGTCTGTCTGTCTGTCTGTCTGTCTGTCTGTCTGTCTGTCTGTCTGTCTGTGTCAATAGCGTTTCTCGAACTCCACGTCGATTTAAGCAGCGATAGCGATATCAAACTGCATCACTACACAAAGTGTAAGTCCCTTTAAAATTCCAAAAATGTTATAAGCGACGTCCTTTACCATACAATTTGCATTTGAATGGTAAATACTTGGCAGGCAGTACCTTTACTGTAGCGTAGACGGTTGGAGGAGCCAGGCGGTTGGAAAGAGGTCTGCTGCATAAGACTGTAACATTATACCTTTGTAATGTGACATAACTTAACCTTTAGAACACTTTTACCCAAGCTTGTAGCTAGCTAGCTACTAGTTGGGCGGAGCCCGACCTCCGCTGGGGAGAGGTCGGGTAACAAGCCTATAATCAGATTGAAGTGTGGTTAAATACTAAGGAAATTAGCTGACTCAGCAGAACAAACCCGGGTATAGGCTTGTTACCCGACCTCTCCCTTCAGAAGAGGTCGGGCTCCGCCCAACTAGCTAGCTACTATGAGGACTGACTGTCAATAATATGCCTTGATAACATCTACCATAACACAATTAGCTAATTTAGCTAGCTAATACTAACAGAATGACACTGTGTATTTTTGTGAGCAGGTTTGAGTATATTTTGTATTGATTTGAAATGGAATGTGAAAATTTTCTAGAATCCATATCTAAAGGTATGAATAGCCAGACTACTATATTTTGCTATAAGCGCACACTAATAAAATATAAAGCTGTCAACTCTTTATTCTCAACCTTGAGTTAATACAGTTTTTTAGTTTTCATCTTGTTCCCAATATTAATTGTTAAACTATAAAATAAGTGTAGTGACAATAGATTGCATTAACCAAATAAAAAATAAATCGATAAATGAAACAATTAAATTAAAATAAATAGCTAGCTAAATAGCTAAATAGCTAAAGAAATAAAGTCACTCGACGCCACTGATGGTCCCCACGATAGCCACACAGTTCCCTATTTGTATAGCAATAGACAGCCTCTGAAGTAGGTGACTTGTGGAATTGGAGTCTCCTGACTCACTGGCAGGCGACCTCCCATTGTTATTTTTAATTCAACTATGTTAAAACGATTAGCTAGCTGCATTGTGTTCAAGGGTGTACGCAGAGGAGGGTTCAGGTGGTTACTAGTAACCCCGTTTCAAATTAACTATAATTTAAAGCCTTTTTTGTTGAGCAGAAACTATGGCTGTATCAAGTTTTAATCTAACCCCCATAACTAACTTCAACTGTAGTTTGCATTATCTGTAATTGTAATATCATGCCACCATGACTTCCAATGGAGCTGCACTGTCAAATGCTTGCATAGGTGGATTCAAAAGGATAAAATGAAGCTGCAGAAGCAGTCAAAAAATATTTATTTTGGACGTATTTCAGTAAAATAATATAGAAGCCACAGAGATATAGCAAGTTGAAAGTATTACAAATAAAATGGCTCACCACTGAATGGAACCATTGCTTTGTTCAAATTTATAGGAAAAGCTTTATCAATTACACTTAATCATGCACCTGATATTGAGGAGATCATTCTCAGCCTTGAGTTTCACAGACTTCATCCTCTCCTGTGTTTCCAGAAGTCGTCAATCCACGAGTAGCTAAGTGCATATGAAACTGATGTAAATTGTGCTTGCAAACTTTAATTAGAAGTATCCATGTAGAATTGAGGGTGCTATCTTGCTTTTTCAATAAATTATTGCTGTTTTGATAATAAATTATTAATTATATTATGTGTGATCTAGGTGTGGCTTGGATGTGGTCATAAAATACCCCACCTTTTTAAGTGTCCTTGTTTTCAGAATTTATAAAGCAATGGGGAACAAGCCAAGTGAGTACTATGGTGTTAGTTGCAGTGTTTGTGGAAAAAGACTTCGTGCTTGTAAAGCGTGGACCGACATTGAGTTAAAAACCATTAACCGCACAGTGGATGAAGTCAGGGCATATGAATTCCATCGAGGTGAATATTACAGAATAAGGGGATATAATCCTTACTACTGTGCAAATGACTTTTGGCAACCGGAAAGATTATACCTTAGCATCAAGAACAAGAAAGAAGGAGGCAGGAAGAAGCTGAAAGGGTGCGGCAAGCCGAATTAGCTCAACAGCAAGAAGAAAATCAACAAAGAGAACAACGATGACAGCAGGAGGAAGAAAACAACGTCTCTTGAATGAGCAGAAAAGGCAAGAAATGCTACAGAGACAAGCAGAAGCAAATCGTGAAGCTCAGAAAAATGAAACATTACAGCAGAAAGAGGAAACTATTAGAGAAAAATATGACAATTATAAAATTGATGAAGATCAACTTGGAAATGAAGTCTCAAGCAGCACTTACAGCCCCCTCACAGCTGAGAGTATTCAAGTTAACAGCTACCAAGAAAGCTAAACCCTGCTAAGAGAAGATGTTGAATTGTTACCAACGACTCCCCAGTGGTAAACGAAGAATTGATATCATCTATTGTGTCTTCACTGGGACTGTTGAATATCGATGATAAAGAGCTTGGCAATGCCTGGCTGAGGTCAGCCCAAACAATTATCATTACTCGGTATTTACAAGTCAATCACTTACCGAGACAATGCTGGATTATTTGGCATACCTTCAGCTAGACCTGAGTGACAAAGATTGCTTAACTCTTGCTAAAACCATGATTGATTTACAAGATATTCCACCTATAGATTTCACAGAGGAGAGTTCCTCTTTAATCCATGATGACACCTCCCTAGTTGTAAAAATGTCTAACATTCTTCTTACTGGTGGGAGAGTATATAGTGAAAGAAATGCATAGATGCAAAGATGTCTTCATACGGTCATTTCTTCCCAGACAGAAGATCAAGAAATTCCTAAACTGTTCTTAAAAATTACAAGTCAGTACTGGACTATTTTTAACTGGTTTGAGTTATTTCAAAAATTTGTTAACTTCAGTGTACCAGTAGCACTCAGAAACAAGTTCTTCACTTAGTTCAAACTTACTGCCTCCGGCCTACTTTGGTAAAATCGGCAATTGAAGGGCCGTCAGCCAACATCATTCTCAGTCTGACCAATCATATTGAAAATGAAAGAAAAAAGTATTAACAGCGATCCTCACTGAAATTCGTGACTCTGATTTGCTAGATCCTGAATTCATCACAAAAGTTGAGGAAATAGCCACAAAGGTGTACAAACTACTTGACAACTTCAACATTGACCTCGACTACGAATCTCGATTGCAGCAGCCTTCAAAATCTGAGATGGAGCTAACCTTTATACCCTTGAAGCCAAAATATGCTGCCATAAACTACGATCAAACTGCTTAGTGCCATTCTTACACTTATGTGTGCAGTGTGTAAAGTTAAACATTGGAGTCCACGCAAAACTCAAGTTGTAGGGTTGATCATCCTTATATTGACGGGATGTGAGCACTCCAATAGGTTACTTGAAATGCAAACGGGTGAGGGAAAATCATGCTTAGTTGCTCTGTACGCAGTCGTTCTTTGCATACAAAACAAAAAGGTTGATGTTGTCACAAGTTCTCCTGTCCTAGCTCTCCGTGACGTGGAAATTGGGAGGCATTTTACAACGTATTTAACTTCACAGTCACACACAACACTGATTTGGAAAGGGATCCTTATGCCAACATGGACGACATCAAGAGAGATTGCTATCAACACAATATTGTTTATGGCACAGTGGGAAATTTTTGTGCCGATATTCTCCGCGAAGAGTTTCAGCAGAAGGAAGTAAGGAAAAGGCCATTTGATGCCGTCATATTTGATGAAGTTGACATGTTGATGCTCGATGAAGGAGTGCAGTTTACATACCTTTCACACAGTGCTGCCATCCTGAACCACATGGAGTCTGTATTTGCTGTTGTATGGGGTCTCATTGGCCCTTTACGAATTACTTCAACAACTGGAAATAAAATACTCTACGCTGGCACTCCTAAACTCTTTACAGAAGCCATTTTTTAATGTCTTGATCCTAAAATTTCAAGCATATCTGATCCAGCCCTAATTCTAGCCATTGCCAGAAATAATGATATTATAACTGACAACCAGTATCAAAGACTGATGGCATCGGCAAGAGACAAAAAAAGAAGCGATTGCTGAACTGACGCAGCAAAATACTTTTGATCTATTGTCAGAACTTCAAAATTATCCAAATATGCCAGAATTTTTGGCTTTCATGACCAACAGTGACAATACAATTGAAGCTGAAACAGTGGTTACTCAAGAAGATATTGCCGAGAAAATTCTTTTGCTCAACTTTGGGTTGGCTTGTCCTCTAAACACATATGAGGAGGTTGTAGAAAGGGCCACAGCTATTTTGATGTCAAAGCTGAAATTCTCCGACAGCACAGGGGAAGGCATGTCACATGGTGTCAGTGAAGAAAGGTCCACAGCTACGCAAGAATCCTCTGACATCACAGGGCAAGATGTCCCAGTGAAACTTTCATTGTTCTTGCAAGAATTTGTGAAGACTCAAGTGCCAGTTTATGTTGAAAGTGCTATGAGAGCATTGCACATGGAAGAAGACAGGCAATATGCTGTCAGTGATGGCAAAATTATTTTTAGTGGATTTTCAGAATAGTGGAGTGGTGATGGAGATGAACAAGAAATGGGGAGGAGGACTGCAGCAGATACTGGAAATGAAGCATAGCTTGCCCATAAGTCCAGTATCTCTCATTACTAATTATATGTCAAATGTTGAATAATTCACCAGGTACTCCGAGGGTGGTATTTATGGAATGTCGGGAACTCTTGGACTCAATCCATGGAGCAATACTAGGGCAGTGCTGAATGAGCTGTATGATACCAGTGTGTGTAGTATTCCAACATTCAAGGCTAGAAAATTGTTTGAAAAGCCAGCTATCATAGTCGAAAACAAAGAGAAGTGGTACCAGCAAATAATCAGCACAGTCAATGAAGAAAGTCAAAATGTAGCTCCTTGGAATACTGGCAGAGCTGTTCTTATTTTGTGTGAAGATATCAAGTCTGCTGAAGATCTTAGAGATTATGTGATAGAAAATGCAGGCTGGGAAGAAGACAAAGTTCACCTATATCACAGCAACTCCAAACAACTGACCACTATTGAAAGAGAACTAAGTCGAGGAGAAGTGATTATTGCAACAAATCTGGCTGGAAGAGGGACTAACATTATAAAGTTGTAGATTCTGTGAACAAGAGTGGGGGTCTTCTGTGCCTGGTTACATTTCTTGCTCGTAATCGCAGAGTTGAGTTGCAGGCTTTTGAGCGTACTGCACGAAAGGGTGATCCTGGATCAGTTTGTTGCATCCTGGATGCTTCAGCATTGCCTTCAGTGTATACTGGCCTCGACATTCAGTCAATAAGGAAAGTTAAGGGAGACGAGGAAAGTTTACGGCTAAATCTCCTCATGAATAATGACGTGGAGGAAGCCAAACTAAAGAAGAATTGTTCAAAAAGTATTGCAACTTCCTGAGCGAGGTCCATAGTAGTTTTGAAGGGAGAGATGATCTCAGTGTTGTAATAAACTCTACAAACGAAAACTGGGGAGCTTGGTTGGAGACTAAAAGAAGCCTAATTGAAGTTCAGAAAGAGGATTTATTCACAGCTCTATCCACTGCCATGGTACAATGGAGGCCAGCTGTCCCCAGAAGTTCTAATCAAATCGTTCAGTTACGGAATGTCAACTTCTATCATCTAATTCAGTTTGGAAACCAACTGATAATATCAGAAGTTAATGAAAAGTTACAAAGAGCTGTTGATTATTACACAGAAAGTATCATATTAGAATCGCAATATGGGCTCATAGCTTACTACAATCGTGCTTACTGCAACATTACCCGTGAAAGCAGTGATTACAAAACATCGGCACTCGCAGACTTGGAAGAAGCCATCGCATCTGTAGCCAATTACATGAATGAATTATCACTGGTCAATTCCTGCGTGAGTATGGTTCTACAGTCTAGATGGAATCAAAACAGAAAGAATGATGACATCAGTGATGAATTGGATCCGAGAGATTTTGCAGCTCAAATAAAGGCTAGGTTTGATATATACGGCTTTCTCAAGAAAAAAAATTAATGAAGCAATTGCTGAAATAAAAAAATTGAATGGTGCCAACTACATAGCAAAGCCAGTTGGACTATTTTCACTTATTCCAGATGTAAACTACACCATTAAGTTAGAGCTCAGTAATTGTGGACCTCAGGCCTTGAAATTGTCTATACTATAGAAAAGATACCTGAATTTAACTGGGGAGCACTTGGTGTTTTTCTCCTGGGAGTTTTGCAAATTGTTGGTGGAGTCCTTCTAACAGTATTTACTGTAGGTACAGCAGCAACTATAGGATTGTCTTTCATCGCAGAAGGTATTTCAGACTGCATTAGTAGCATTGAAGGTATGGTTACTGGAGAATTTGACAGGACAGAATGGGGAATCACAAGAGCCACTGGATTGGCCCTATCCCTGATAAGTGGGGGAGTGAGTCAATTTGCCACTACTGCCATCAAAGCCATCAAGACCACTGTCAGAGTTGCTACTACAGTTGGCAAAACAGCTGAAAACTATACCAACAATTGCCAAAGCAAGCCTTGGAGAAGCAACCCGAAGAAACACTACACAGTACAAATGTAGTTGACAAATATGTAGTCAGAAGGTGATACTCTTGAAAAAATAACTGCAGGACAACATGCCAATTACATCCGTTCAATTGGACCAAGTGAAACTGGAATGGTTCCAGTCAGCAAGGAACTGGTCAGTTCGTATGCTAATCATGTGCAAAATTCTAACAGTGCTAGTTCACTCATGGATCTGAGGATAGCCAGCGAACATTTCGGCCAGAGAGTCGTCATTTATCAAGAGAAGAATGGAAAGCTGCCTCTTCCATGCGTTCGCTCTGGGAAGAAATCCTGGCCTCTCCGAAACAGACCTCAGAATAGAGGCTAATAACATGAGGGATACAGTAGTACAAGTTATTTGAGACCAGCCTCAAAAGTGGAGTGAGCATATTACACTCCGCATTGAAATGGACAACCTGCGCAGGGGGAATCGCTTTGCCTTGATAGGAGCAGGACCTGTAAATCCAAAAACTAAAGTTTTAAGAGATTTCTTCCAGGAGAAAATAAAGAGTAACCAAGTCTACAATATGTATTGACAACATAATGGTGTAGTCGCCAAAGCTATAAGAACATACAACAAAGTTCTGGATCCAGGAACTGGTATAGTCAAAGTTCACATGACTAATTTGAACTTAGACAAGCACAACGGCCAGCGCTGCTGGGCTACTGATCCTCTATATGGCATGATGAAGAGGCCCGATGGTAAAGCCACAGATACTGAGGTTTCTTTTCACTTGGTGCCTAGTCGAGCTGGAGCTAATGCTGGAGAAAACTGTGCAAATGCTGTTGTGACAAGCGCACACTACAACAAACTGGAGTTGAAGATTTGGACAGATGCGGTGTATGGTGTCATTGGTAAATCTGATTTTACAATGACTGTTGAAGGCACTTGCGGTATTATTACTCGAACTTACCAAGGTAAACAAAATTGCGATAATGCTACACAAAACAAACTTAATAGAAGATTTCAAGAAATTGAAAACATCGAACAAAGAGTATACAGTATGTTAGACACTATATTTACCATATATCTTCCAGCTACCACCACGCAGGCTCAGCTTAATGCCATTCACAGTGCCAGTGCCACTGAACTGAATTGCAGAACAAACATTAGCAACAAGTCTGTCACATTCTCCTTGGGCCCTGACCACGACCTGTTTGTTCCACAGGATATCTCAAAACTAAGTTCAAAAGGAGAACTACACAATAGAGAGATCACCGGTGCAGCGCCAAAGGTTATGAAGACGGAATATGGCAACTCTCCTATGTACAAAGAAACACCATCACTCAGTGTTGCTACATTTGCTAATGCACAACGAACTTTCCTAAGTGACTGGAAAAGCTTTCTGTCAGCAGGATTTTAACTATGTCAAAAAAATTAACTGTAGTCAGAACTTGAAGTATACTTTTTAGATAGATATATTTAGCTGATATTAGCTATTAGAGAAGATTGAATTTTAGTTGTAAAAACAATAGCATTTTTGTGGTAGATCGAACTTCTAGCTGTAAAAAAAGAATTCTAGATTTTAATATTATTTGTACTTGTAGATAATGACATAGTAGTGTATTAGTAGATTGTTTATTGATTATATTGCTTCTAACTTTCAAAAATTCTTGAAACTGTCATTTAGTAGTAGGTAACATTAAAGTTTCAGTCATTCTCGGCTGAAATAATTATAACAGACAATTTTTCTTTTTTTATTATTATTTTTTTCTTTAAGTTATAATTAAAATATTGGCTGTTAAAAAGAAAAAAATTTCCTATTATTAACATTAAAGTTCCAATTTTTTTATTTTCAATGGAAGTAATCTTATAGCTAAAATTTTAAATTATATTGCATCATACTTTGCACTCTCCAACCCACAATTAAAAATTTACTAGGAACATAAAAATCTGAACTTCGCAGGATATATAACATTTAATGTTGTAAATTCAGTAGCCATTGTTGTAGACCATTACCTATAAATTTTGTCAAAAGCCAGCTTCCCTCGCTCTTTCCAATCTCAAAAAAACTATATTTCTGGTAAACATGTCACTATTCTGAGTAGGTTTTGGAGATATAGAGCTTTGTGTCACGCTGAAAAGGGTTTTAAATCTGGAACACTAAACAAATACTACCAACAATACACGGCCTTAAGGAATAAAAACTTCTTTATAGCACTTTGTGTTAATATAATTTAAATTAGCCACAGCCTTTTATCTCCTGCCCTTGACATACCCAAAAGAAAACTAAGGGGAAATAACCTTCTCTTAGTTAGTATAAGAATCATTGACCAAGTGTGTATGCATTTTTATTTTGAGAGCGAGTAAAAAGGAAATAAATTAACATAGTACACATTCTTTCATCTCAATCCAAGCACCTGGGAACACAAAAACTCCATAAAATTGAAAGTGGAAGTAATTCCTCATCAAGTCTGGAGGAAAAAAAAAGTTAATTTACTCTCTTTCATGTAATTGTGATTTAGCTACCCCAATAACAGAAGTGCTCATCCAAAAAATAGAATAAAGATAATCTTACACTTCTCTGTCAATAACGACGACTGTGTGTATTCATGGATAATTCATTAGCTGAGTCAAGTTGATATAGCTTCACCACTAACTGAGTCCCAATCATGACAGAAAAACTGAGAAGCAGAAAGAGATAGGACAAAGGAGGAGATAAAGGAATCCATGCTTCAAGTAGAAAGTGCTAAAGAGAGGAAAGTGTTCAGAATGAAAAGTAAAATAGGAAAACTAATGTAACTAAACTAAGTGAGGGGATAGAATGAACAAAATATATTATGCCTAATATACATCAGTTACTAGTGCCACTGCGTAGCAGGATACTTGCTAGTGTCTTCCTAATCTAGCACGTGCACGTATGCATGTGCAAATCATCGTAAAACTCAAAGAATTGGGGCTCTGTAATCAAGTTGCCAAGACACTTATTAGTATACTGTATTTTACAATACAGGAATAAATTTCATACATGAGATTCACTTGTTTCTAATAAATCGGAACAGTGATGTTTGTTTCTTCTTCGGCTCTACTGGAGGTGGGTCAGGTAAAGTGTTTCTTTGGGAATTCGAATTCTTTATGGGAATAGATATCTGTTCTTCATCAGTGGCATCAGTTGACTCACTCTCCCATACTTTCTCTGTCACTATAGGAACATATAGAAATAGCCTACTAAAAACTGATATCCTAAAAAAGATAAAATAAATACAGCACTCTTCATTTTGTCCATACCAGCCACCAATTAGGAAAACTTCCATAAGATTGGTTATAAAACACAATTTTTACCATGATTGTTATTTACTCAGCTGAGAATGACCATAATATTATTATTGTAGAACAGGAGCACATTATTATTGGTGATTAGCTATTATAACTATAAACTATTACTAGGCAGAAATAGCTGATGTAGCAACACCAACGCCAACTGACTACAGCGGACGAAAGTGTCATCACCCATTATTAATAACAATATAAAGATCATTAACAATAGCCAAGGATCATAATTATGACTATATTTGTTCCATGAGCTATAAATAATGCATAGCTAAAATAGGTTAATTTTTTATGGAAAAAATTATGAACACAACAACCAGCATTACTAACCTTCAATGACATCAAATTAATTGAAAAGCGTTTAATTAGCTACGGCCCATGCTCTTATGCCCTTTCCTTGAAATGTCTGGACCCAGAACAGACCAAAATGGCATTGTCTTCTTGATATCTTAATAGGAGAAGCTTATCATCCTGCAATTCTCAATCATGTAAACTAGATGTAAATAAGAAGGACACTAAATATATATGATTGGTAGGTCGTCTGTACGGAATTTTGCTATTGCCACTGGAATAAGGTCACAACTATTTGGGCCCATATGCAGCAATTCAGTTCAAAGTTAACTAACTTGAGATGTATTAGACTATAAAAAAAATTGACAGCAAATTCCGAAACAATGAATAGAAATAAGATTCAAAACAGTTGGAAAATGAAGTACTAAATTAAAGAAGCACCAAAGGTGCAAACCTCAGAGCTAAAATATACTACAGTAGCAGACAACAAGTGAGAGCTTTAGGGATACACTCTGGGTCTACATCACATTCCCTCCCTCCCACTGATCAGCAGTCATGCTATCAACTAAACCCTTCGCTACTTCACTTTCTCTAATAAATGTAGTAAGAAATGCTTTTAATTTCAATATTCTTCAAGTGTGTACTAGCAAGTGATGAGCTTCAACACAAACAACAAGCGAGCCATCATGCACCAATAATTCAAATTACAAGGTAGTTAAATTAACCCGATGAAATTTGATTTCATGGCTTGGACGATACAGGTAAAGACTGGTATACCATAGGATTGTGTTGAGTAGAGTATGTGACAAGGTTGACCTTCAAGCGAAACACAAAACGCAAGGGTAAAAGTACAAAAAGTATTACATAAATCCACATACACACACACACATATATAAACTAGTGGTGTGCTTGAGCACAAATGGTGAGCTAGCCTAGCTATGTCTATACAATAGGATTTACTTCTTTCTTTTTTTATTATTTCCTACAAAAACTTCAATTATGCATTATCCTTACGTGTATAATAAAAAGTGAGAGCTAACTATGAGCTGAAGTTTATTATAATGTCTAAAGTTTTTTTGAAATTAAAATGTTCTAATTTGACTCGACAAAAAGAAACAGTGCATCATCCAAGGTCTGCAATGTTTTTCCTGAAGTACACAAAAGTTCAGGCATTCAAGTCTTCCTCAAAGGCTAGTTAACCCTCAGCACACATGTGCGAAACAGTTATAGTAGTTGTCCTGTCTGTTTGTCTCTGTCTGTCACGCTGTGATTTAGGAGAATACTGACAATTAACTGGTGATTTAGGTATGAACTTACTCAGAGATTTAACTCTCTTCCAACCAACTTAATTGAGGGGGAAATACCAACTTTCCGACTACACTTTTTCAAGCATATGTTATCTTAAAATGGGTAAAGTTTTGAGCAAAATTACATAAAGCACTTCTGCTCAGCATGAATTGGTTCCATTATGTATAATGTAAAAACAATTATTTTCACCCAATAAAATATAAAAATGTGTGTATGTGACTTCAATATGTTGCACTAAGGTTGAAACACAACAAGCTCACTGAGATAAAGAATAAAGATAGAAGAAATAGTCTGAGGATTAACTGAACTAACAGGAAAACTTATAGTTGAGTAGTTGATACAAGTATGTTTCTTACTTGTTCTCCATATCTTACAAATATTTTAATCTAGAGGGCCTATATACATTAGCAAAAATGGAGCTAAGCATACTAGACACAGTGAATAAACTCTAGTGAACAGATTTAACATTTTAGATGTGTGAGTTCTGCAAACTATCACTAGCAACAGGGTTTCATGCCAGATTTTTCACTGGGAGTGGGAGACACTAAATGTACTAAACCACATTCTTTTTAGAATTCAATAATGTACTATATTAACTTTCAAAATTCTGGGGGAGGGTGGGTGGAGTGGAGATCCCAGAGCCAACCCACCCTCTATATGAAATCCTGAGTAACCATTACGAATTAAAAATGAAATAAAACAAAGCATTGTTTCCTCCAGTATTACAAATGACATTTATCTCCATGAACCACTGCACTGAAACCTATGAAGTCAAAAAAAAATAAATCAGGATTCTTTGCAGCTGTCAACCATATTCACAAACTAGTAATGAATATCGTTAGCTACTATGGTAACCATAACCACAAAAGGGTGTGGTGAACCAAGCAAATGAATTAACACTAATTATTGACAGTAGATATGGCTAAGCAAGTTGCTGCTGTAGAAAAAGGTCTTCATGACATGGAGAGAGAAATCAGCTGTGCCATCTGCCAGGACATCTACGAAGACCCACGACTCCTCCCTTGCTTCCACTACTATTGCCTCTACTGTATACAGAGGCTCAACCAAAGAGCGACTACAACAAAACCATCAGTTTGTCCAGAATGACGAGCACCCTTTGCCTTACCTGAAGGCAAGGCAAGCCAACTGCCAGCAGCTTTCTTCATCAACCGTATCAAGGAAAAGTTCGTCAAATTGAGGAAAGCCTGTGACAAAAATAACTCTGAGTGTGAATTGTGTCCAGAAAACATTGTCGAATTCTACTGCAGACATTGTCAGAAACGTCTGTGTAGTTCGTGTATGAAATCCCATGAGAAAATGAAGGCACTTTTTCCGAACCACGACACTATTCCACTGGTAGCTGTGTGAGCTCAAGTAACCAATAAAACACAACAAGAAAAGGAGATACTCATTACGAAATGTGATTATCATGACGAGCCAATCAAGATATTTTGCTCTGACTGCAAGCAAGTAATTTGTCGTGCCTGTATGATGAGAGAACACCACGGGCACAAACACAAACACATCAAAACAGCTGCTCCTAAAGCCAGGAGAAATCTCGAGGATCTAATAAAATCTCTCACCATCATCAGAGAAGATCAAGTTCAAGAAACGAGAGCTGTGAAAGAATCTCAGCATCAATTGGAAGCCCAAAGCGAGTCTATTCACAGCCTCATAGAGAATCGTTTCCAGAATTGTATTCAAAGATTGACCATTACAAAGGACCAAGTTCACCAAGATTCTTCTGATGTGTTGACTCAGTCCTTGGCTCCACTCACTGCCCTGGAAGACAAACTTCAATCCTCAAGTTCTGCCATTACTAACATGATAGACTATTCCACACAGAGCCTCTGACACTCATCTGATGAATACATTATACACATGATCGACGACTTGGAGAGGAACATGAAAAAAGCACTGGAAAGCAATGCACTAAAAGATTCCACCAACTTCACACAGGTAGCAGACTTGGAGGATCAAGCTAAAACAAAATGTGGTGAAGAATTGGTAAAGTTTTGCACGGAACACCTGAAAAGCAAACAGCCACAAACACAAACGTATTCTCACACTTTAAGATACACCCCAGCCGAGGAGAAGCAGGCGTGGCATGCCATTCTGACTACAATCTGTACTTCTGATTACGCTAGTCCAGACAAACTGGCCACAATCACCGGACAATGCACATCAACAGTGGGCAGTGGCTTTCACATAAATGTGATGTCACACGTCAAGATCACGGAACTTACCTCATCAAATTCACACCTGTTTCAAGAGGGCGTCATAGCTTGAAAATCACTGTCAACGACAGAGAGATCCTCGGGAGTCCGTTTTGCTTCTTTGTATCTGCTGCCTCATCAAGCCTCGGAAAACCAGTCAAAATTTGGGACGGAGTAGCAAAACCAGTGGCTTTGGCTGTTGAAGATAACAACCAAGTTTTGGCAGTCAAATATCAAGGGGACGTAACGGCCTTCAACCAGAAGGGACTCAGAATGGAATCCATGAAGTGGTCGAGCGAATTATTCCCCGGTCTCTCCGGCATAACATGCCATGGTAACAAGGTATTGGTCACCACATTCAGTGCCAATTGCGTCCACGAATACGACAAGAAAGACAAGAAATGGAACACCAGAGCAGTGGAGCAGCTGCAAGGACCGGGCCACTGGGGAATCTGCATGGTGACAGACAAGATGGCACTCGCTGAGAGGAACTCTGACAAAGCTGGTGTGATAAGCATCCACAGCGAGGAGTTTGAACTCATACTCCATATTGATGGAATGTTTACAGCCGTAGCAGCATCACCCGATGATTGCCTATTTGCATTTGATAGGGTCAACCACTCGGTGAAGAAATACTCCATCAAAGGTATTTGCTTGCAGTCATTTAAAACCAACTCTAAAATGGTGTTGGGAATGTATGCTCAAGATGACAGATACACTTATCAATTGCAGAAGTTATTCTGTCTCAGTGCTTTCTACAACTGGACAGATCCTAGCCGTGTTCAGGAAGAAGGGGAAGGAAAGAGGAGAATTTCAGAATCCGCGAGGAATAGCAGTTGACAAAGACGGTTTTATTTACGTTTGCGATAATAACAATAATCGCATTCAAGTATTTTAACACAAATACAATAAATTACCGATATGTAGGAAGACCTAAACTCTCTGATGTCATTGAGAACAAATTTTGCTAAATTAAAAAAAAATAATTTCAAACTGACCCATTTCTCCATCATCATTAATAAACATCTTAGACACCATCTTCTTAATCCTTTTCCTTCTTCTCACTCCATTCTCCTTCTGCAGCTGACTGGCTGTGTAAAGTCATCAAAAAAATGTACATGTAACATAATAAATATGGAAACATCATTTGAACGTTCAAAGGATAAATATATTTATGAAAATTTTAAAAAAAATTACTACTGTGGGAGGGAGAGAGCTACAGAGAGTCACTTACTACTATTGTCTGCTTCTTCATCGCTAGACAAATCCAAGACTCTCTTCCTTTTCTTTACTTCATTAGATGATGGCGTGGTAGATTTCTTACTCTTAGATGCTACTGTAATAAATAATAATAACGATAGTGGAAAGAAAAATCCTCACTATCCATACCTGCATCAGTGCTGGCTTTCTTCTTGGGTTTTTTCTTTGCTTTGCTTAAAAAATATAATATTAATTACATTCACACACCAGAATGACGGGATAAAAATAAAACACAATGATTCTCTCAGTTTGCTACAGCAATTACACTTCATCATTTCACCATGCTGTCTACCTTTTATCCACACTCTCTGGTGCCCCTCCTTCATTGTCACTGTCTTCATCTGAACCAAAAGCATATATACATGCATCAAAAGTACACAGGATACCCATTACACATATTTGTTAAAATAATAGAACCATCCTCAAATAAAGCTCACCAGCTACATCTCCATCATTAAGAAAATCCAGAGAGCGATGCTGAGAAGACTATTCAACAAAAAGATAAGATATAATGTATTATTATTATGAGAAGACTTCGGAGCAATTCAGTAGATGCACCAGTAAATGTGTACATAAGTGATATAGACATGTACGCATTTGACACATTCACACATTTGATGTAGTATTCTCTCTCTTCCACAGGCTTTTTTAAACAATACAGAATTAAAAATATTTGGTCGCCACCGGGAATCGACGAATCCAGGACCGCTTACTTAACACACAAGCACTCTGCCACTGAGCTACGACAACCAGCCGGCAAACAAACACTCCAATTCTGCATTTCTACTGTTAATGGGTACTGCTATGCTACAGTCTCACTCTCCATAGACCAACGAAAATTCTCTTTTTCAAAGATTTTTTTTATTCGTTGAATTTTTTTTACTTCACTAATTTATCACTTAAAAAAATAATTTCTTTGTCAGCCTTCTTTTACTCATTAGATGTATTCTCTCTCTTTCACAGGCTTTTTTAAACAAAACAGAATTAAAAATATTTGGTGGCGACTAAATATTTTTAATTCAATATTGTTAAAAAAAGCTTGTGAAAGAGAGAGAAAAAGAAGGCTGAGAAAGAAATTATTTCACACATTATGTATCTTATGAGCAAAGTAACATAGTTTTTCTGCTAGTTCTAATTTCAATTAGTTTTAATCCCTCCTGATTATACCCTTAAAGTGTTGTGATGAACACAATGATTCTCTCAGTTTGCAAGAATGATTAAATTTTCCATTCAAGTTCAACTTTGCTCCTCATACCCTCTTTTTGTAATACTGTACCATCACGTAGTAAGATACACGCATAAAACCTGCTATGATGTTAATGATGGAGTTGCCACTTACGTACCTTTGCTGACTTGGTCGTTGATGTCTGGCTGGACGTCGTGTCGGATTCATGCCTCACATTGTCTTGATACTTATTAGTGCTACTGCATAATGCCAAACATACAGTGTATCACATGACCAGCATGGATTACGTACAGTAGAAGACAAAAAAAAGTTTCGAATTCCGTTCCGTAGAACGGCCGTCGCACAATTAAAAAACGGGGGGGAAACGGTACGCCGTTAGTTAAAAAACGGCCGTTCCGTTCGACCGCATTACCGTTTTAATCTTTCTCGTTCACCGTATGTCTCGCTCAAAGAAATATAAAAAATCGTTTATCCAATAAAACGTTCCGATTTTTTGTTTATAGACTCCAGAGGCGGAGCTTTTCGGGTTTAAAAAAATTGAAGCCGTCCTATATTCGAAGTTGTATCGGGGAGAATTGTTAGTTCGACCACCGCACAGTATCGACGTTTTCTCGAAGTTAGGGCCTTCTCCGGCTTAGATTTTTTACTACTGGAGGTCCATCAGTAGCTAACAGAAGATCTACGAAGTGCGGACCTCGTTATAGCTCTGTGCCCATCGGAATTTCGGTCTGCAACTTTATTGAAGCAAGTTAAAATTTTGTACGAGCTTTTTTTCACTATCCCCGTAGCGTTTAATGGTCGATATAAGGCCTTAGCTTGCTGATATAGCTATAGAAGAGTTTCTAGCTAGAAAATATCTGTGAATCGACGGAAATGCTTCACCGTTTTTTACCGTTTTAGTAAACGGTGTCGGCCGTTTAGTCAAAACGGTACGGAACGCAACGATAAAAACTACGGTAAAAAAACTACCGTTTTACGGCCGTACTACGGAACGGAATTCGAAACTTTTTTTTGTCTCCTACTGTACATGTACTGTCCATCCAATACATGTGCTCTCCATACATCCCAACATTGAGCAATCATGTGACCCCCAACACATGTATACACCCATTGCATTCAACTTATCACATGTAAACACACACAACACACACATACAAACACACACCACACACACTGCATACACACACACACCACACACATAGAAAAACACAACACGCACACATACAAATACATGCTGCACACACATACAAACACACCACACACACATACAAACACACCGCACACACATACAAACATACTGCACACACATACATACACACCACACACACATACAAACACACTCTGCACACACATACAAACACACACACACAAAAGAAAGAAACTTAAGTACACGATACAGGTACATCTATATATGTAATATACATCCTATACCATTTCAAAGGCTTCGTAGCCACAGCCTCCTGGCCTAATGGACTGTCCACATCCATTATTTCTACATCTTCCATCTCCTCACTGTCATCTTTCTTTTCCGTACTCTCATCCTTGGTATCCACACTTCTGTGCTGGAGTGTACTTTCCTGCTCTTGCTTAGCTTCCTGCTTGCCTGCCCCTATAAATACAGATGCATATTACCACACAATGCAGCAGTGTATTTACTGGTAATAAGATTGACCTATGAACTGAATTGAATGTGGAAGGCTCTCAACATAAAAACTGTTTTCCATAATTTTCACCATTTCATCCTTGAACCAACAAAAGAGGACAATAAAGTAGTCAAGTATAGTCAAAGCACTAAGGGAATAGATGAAGGGTAGCAGTACCGATAATATAAAAATTGGTGACGTAATAACCTATTAATAACAGTTGTTATAATGGTCTCGTTATAGGCTGTTGCTGTCATAGGACTTCTTGAGGACCAATGTTTAGTAGTAAAAAACATCATAATTACCTCTACACTCTAAACGTGTTATATCACAACCATTATTATGTATATACATAAGGTTGTTGCTACCTCACCACTTGTGCTCGAGTACATCCCAACATGTACGCATAAAACTATGGCTCTAACATTTCTTAATATGATAGTTCATTGGTACAGGATAAAGATTATGCAGTAAGGAATCACTCATATGATATGTGGTAAAGGGTCGCATGTGGTAAAAGGTTATATGTGGTAAAGGTTGCTTATATGGTAAAGGATCATAAAGAATTGTTTACGAGTAAAGAATAATTTACACAGTAGAGGGTCATTGATACTATGATGCTGTACATACTTTTTTCTTCATTCTTCTTCTTCATGTTGCCAAAGTAATGACTCTTTGGCTTAGACTGAGTCTAGAATAAAACAGATGTACGAGTAGTTACATAGAAAGTCTACCTTACACATGCATCCAATTTATGTCACTCACAATATCAATTCTAGTAACACACATGCACACAAACATACACATAAACACACATAGACAGACACACACAACAAGACAGACACACACACATACACACACATGTGTGTGAGTACCTTGCTTTTCTCTGACTTAGATGGTGCTTTCTTTACAGCTTCTAAAACAAAACAAAATACCAATATTTACAATATTGTACAATATAATATAACACAGTCATAAAGCCAATTTTAACATATCAAGTAGCAGAAATTTCATAGTATTTTTCTCTGCATAATTTAGGAGAGAGAGAGAGAGTTTATGCACAACTGGGATTTGTAAAAAAAACAAAAACACTATAACTCTCTCTCTCTCAGCTATTGGACTTCTGATGGTGATAATACAATAAAGCAGTATCACTGTAACACAAAATAATGATATGTGTGTATGTAGGCTATCCCTAAAATATTATGTACAAGTGCATAGGAAAAGTAATATGATGTAGAAATCAATGGTTGGTTGTAACTACAGAATGACAAGATGGCAGTTGAAATGAACATTACTGTCTTCTTGCACTCATGAGTTAAGACCATTGCTTTTACTTTACCAACAGCTACCAAGACTTCATATGCTGTTACTTTGTTGTTTTAAAGCAAAAAAAAAAAAAAAAAAAAAAAAAAAGGCTAAAATAATTTATTTAAAATTGGTGGAAAATTTAAATTGTCTTGCAAGAGCAGATTTGACATTAAGAATCTCACGCTTGGGATTTGCCGGTGGCTGCTGAGATGTAACTGTGTTAGTTGACTCGACACTGGGTGCGGCATTGGGTGTGGTTTTGGATGAAGCCTTGGGAGTGGTTTTAATAGCTGGCTTGGTTGATACAGCTGTGACAGCCATCTGTGGAGAAGAAGAATGAGGAGCATGAGTTTGAATAGCTCCAGTTTCTCTTCTCTCATCACGAGGGCAATCAATGGTACTCCATCTAATGAACACACAGAGTACACATACATGTAGACAGCTAGATATAAAAGTATGTACAGTAGAACCTCAGAGTATCACAACTCTTGGGAAATGAGTTTTTATGACGACCAGTTGGGTAACAAAAACTGCAGAACATTATTTTATTCCTTTTCCGTAAAAACGTTCCAGCAAGAATTGAATTTATAAAGCATGTCAAGACCAAATTCTTTACCATTATCCAAGAAAGGTATATCAGTCTAATTCTGAGCTTCAGAGCGCCGTACTAAACAAATAATTTCAGGCGGACAACTGTTCCACAGTAGTGTTACAATAGCCTTTTTTTTTTATTATAAAAATACCAAATACCAGTGCACTCGTTTTAACTTTTTATTACATGAAGTACCACGTCAGAGCAACATACGTATTATGTATAATATGTATAAACAAAAAATAGGAACTTTATATTAGATATTAATCAAAAAAAATTTTAATTGGAGAATCGAGAGTGGTGCAACGCCAAGAATTTTAGGCTCAAACGGTCAAAGGTTAATACTTTGACATAATAAACTTTACCCAGCAAACTTAACGATTTTCTTCCTGTCATCCCCTTCAATATCTTAATAATCTCTTAGGTTTTGTTACAATTAGGGCGTAAATTAGCTTGAATAATATAATTGTTCTGAAAATTTGAACTACTGTACTTTACGGTTCAGAGAGAACCACATCTATCTTGAACACAATCACCAATCTGCAGTTATTATAATTTTACTTAATACATATATATTTGGCTGTTTACACACAGCAATTTCTGACTGAACCATTGACTGTAAGTCTCATAATTGTCCATGACTTCACAACATTTCTATGCTAATAGCTCACCTAGAGTAAGATTCTAAACGCTGACTAGAGAGTTCGTAGGTGCTTCGGTATAGTGTCTCCGAATCCTGACAATACCAACAAAAAAACGAAAAAGTAACAAAGAAGTTCACTAACTAACACTGGCCATCCATAGTAATGAAATATTGATTGGACTCTTCCATTGTTGTAAACTCGATATACATCAATTGGGCTCTTATTTAATCAAAATTTTTAATTAGTGATTCAATTACAATTCCATCATTCATTTACATTAAGTTACAGTAGTTCCCTCACCATTAGCTTAATTTATTTTACGTGTTTATGCATATGAAAAATCGGGCAGAACAAATAACATATAAGTTGGGTAAAGATTGACCTACTTCTGAAAAAAAAAAGTTTTTTTGGACGGGACCGTGTTGTGCCCAATTGTTCTATAGATGATCACTTCTACGTCGTATGTATGTACATACCTTCAATGGAGCCTTCTGTACACTGAACACATGAACACTGTACACCTCATCCAACTGCTTCTTAATAGCTACATACATGCATACACATACATATATAAACACATACATACATACATACATACATCACACATATTAGCTCAAAAACTTACTCTCTAATTCCTCTTTATTAACAACACAAACTCTGTGTTCCTATAGCACAACAATAAAAGACAAAATATATATACCAAAAGACAAATAACTATAAGTGATGTACTTGAGCACAAATAACTAGTGATGTACTTGAGCACAAACAACTAGTGATGTACTTGAGCACAAATAACTAGTGATGTACTTGAGCACAAATAACTAGTGATGTACTTGAGCACAAATAACTAGTGATGTACTTGAGCACAAATAACTAGTGATGTACTTGAGCACAAATAACTAGTGATGTACTTGAGCACAAATAACTAGTGATGTACTTGAGCACAAATAACTAGTGATGTACTTGAGCACAAATAACTAGTGATGTACTTGAGCACAAACCAATAACTAGTGACGTACTTGAGCACAAATAACTAGTGATGTACTTGAGCACAAATAACTAGTGATGTACTTGAGCACAAACAACTAGTGACGTACTTGAGCACAAATAACTAGTGATGTACTTGAGCACAAATAACTAGTGACGTACTTGAGCACAAATAACTAGTGATGTACTTGAGCACAAATAACTAGTGATGTACTTGAGCACAAATAACTAGTGATGTACTTGAGCACAAATAACTAGTGA
>WLWD01002704.1_pt1 | contig 72879 bp, 60 predicted proteins | sample 6712731 | NCBI WGS metagenome assembly WLWD01 (sample SAMN12718690, study PRJNA576275) | sponge metagenome | isolation source: marine sponge | host: Mycale hentscheli | place: New Zealand: South Island, Marlborough, Capsize Point | collected 2014-11-01
ATAGTAGTGGACATATTGCAAAGTAAGAATGCAGTAGCACAAGTTATCTTGCTCAGTTATCATTCTCTATCGTTGGTTAAGGTTACATAAGTTTCCCTCTCCTGCTCTCTTTTTTCTGAACTATCTGAGCTTTTCTTCTACCCCACCTCTCCTATCTTCAGCTCTTCTTCTTGAGCCATGGGGCCCCCTTTTCCTTTGTCTATCTCTCCTGCATTTATGTCCCTATTTTGAGAAACTTATGTCTTCTATTTTGAACTTTAGCCTTTCTTTTGAAAACTAACCCCCGCCTTACTTCGCCGATTCCATCCGCTTTTCAGTTACAATTAATCGCCTTTTACCTTCTCTTCCGTACTTTCGCCTTCCTTTTTAAACCTACGCTGCCTTCCATCGTCTATTGCACCCACTTTTTAGAAATAACCGGCATGTTCTACTGAATGTTTGTGACTACTTTCTCTCCTACTATTTCCTCTATTTCCTGTCTGCTAGCAATGTTGCTGTGTCTATAGACACCCTTGGTGCAGGTGAGTATACCACATAGGACTGTGGTGGGTGGCTTTTCCTCCCAATGTGGGTGGAAATTAGGATTGTTTTTATTCCTTGAAGCTTGTTTGTAACAAGCATGACATATGCATGTCTCATTAGGAGTGGTTTTGGTTGCTCTAATAAGTGCTGCAACATTGCAATCAGATTTGACAGCAAGATGTACATATTTTGTACTCTCTTTTCCGCACAAGTGGCACGGACCACATTTACCATCGTGTACGCTAATTTGTGCCATATTGCCATACACATACCATACCACAATATAGATACGAGATCAGGTGGAGAGACGACTTGGGGGAGGAGAAAGGTGCACACTTGGAACGGACACTGCAACTTCACGAGAGGAAAAAGGCTGCTGGAAGAGATGGAAGAAGAAATTAACTCAAGCCTATGTTTTACTACATGCCTGTTATTTTTCAAAATTTGAAATTGTGTCATTAGGTGTTATCATAGCTATGTTGTTTATTGTTTCAGCTATTATCTCATTATTGTTTACATATTTTTGAATGAAATGTTAGCATAATTTTGAAAAGTGGAACATGGGACACTAAAGTAAATATTACCAAGGTAAACTACAGGTATTAATCTACTGATCTTACCAGTGATGTGGCCAAAAAAGATATTTCCAGGAAATGGCCCACAGATCTTCACCAGGACATGTGCCTTCCAATGAATATCATTTGTTGGGATTCCTAGTAATCTATGGGTATCTAAAAGGGTGCTAAATGCAGAAACTAAAAAACAGACTTATTCATAGTATACGGAAAACAGTAAATTATTTCAGTCGCGGTTGCAAATGGTTTTGCACAGCCTGCATTGGACTTCTGGTACGTTGGCGATTAGACTGAACTGTGACTTCCAGCTACGAACATTCCCTCGATTTCTACTTCCCGAACTTGACAGTATTCCTGAACCGGGGTGATAGAGAGTGGTGGTGTTGACTAAGTCGGATGATATTGATAGTTCTCTATGGATGATAATACAGCTGAATACTTGAGCGTGCGATCCTGTACACAAACATTAGTGGACGGATTTGTTGCTTGTGGGCCGGAAACAATTTCTGATTCCCTTGTAAGCGCTGGATTGATATCTGATAATGTCTACCAAGCTATGACATTGGAAAGAACAGTGATTGACAAGGGAAGAGAGCTCGTGCAGAGTTTAACAGCGACTATAAAGCACAGCCCTATGTTGTTTGACAATTTTTTGGATGTACTTTCACGAAATGGTGCAGATAACTTGGTGAAGTTGCTGGAAGACAAGTGTGAGTAAAATTGGATAGTTTTTGAGGATAAAAACTTAAAGCACGTAAAACAAAGTCAATTGTATGCATAATGGAGCATACCACTAGTTCTAAAAACACTGCTATGTGGACAGCTTTATGTAATATATTGAAGTGTACTTGCTACTAGGGCAAGTAGTGTTGTCTTTTAATAGTCCGTTAAGTGTTTAGGCAGTTGACAAGTAAACTAAAATTCAGGCGTATACTACATAGGCCTACCTCAAGGCCAAAAAATTATTATCTAATGGTCGACAATTTCTTTTCAGTTTGTTAATTTTTAATTTTTCAGACTCTTCACTAACTTATGTGTATGAGTATAGCACGAGTACAGTGCTTCCTCGATTATCCGGACAGCTTGGTACCAGCCAAAAACTCAAGTGTCCGGATAAGTGAAAATGTCCGGATACGTGAATGTCCGGATACGTGAATAGTTATATTCATGACCGTGAATTTCGTTATTTATTAATCAATTAAACATTCTATTATTATACATGTATTATATATTAGTTTTCAGTTTGAGTAGCAAAAGAAAGAATTGTTTGTTGCTTCAAGTTGCTTGTCTAAACCAAATATATAATGCTTCATTTAGCTCTTTGTGTTCTCCAAACTTCATAGCTTTAATGTTTTAATGTTGGCTGTTTTCATTCCCATTTCCACAGTTTTCTTCTTGAACTGTTCCAGTTTAATTCTATTTTTCTTAATGTCACCTACAGTAGATTTACCAATTCCATACTGCCTGGTAATAGTGCTGTATGAAGTTCCACTGTCAATCAGCTTTAGAACTTCAAGCTTGTTTTTCAGCACCTTCCTCCTCCTTTTTGCTGCAGGAAGGGAAGACAACTCTTCTGCCATGCTGCTGCTTACCTATAGCTAGATTTGAAATTAGCGTGACGACCTTTACCGACTTCCCCGCTTGTGCGCGATGCGACCATTACCAGAAAAACGGGCAGTTCTGGTGTCCGGATACGGAGGGTACGGATAATTGAAGTCCGGATAATCGAGGAAGCACTGTAACGTGATTGAAATAGAACGAGGCGAAGCCGAGTGCTATTTCAATCTTTATGAGTGCTATTGATCCCTAATAGCACAGGTTACCCGTGCTATCACTCGCTAATTAGTAGGCCAGCTTTTTCAAAAGTCATTTGCAATTGTAGCTATATTATATCGTTCACTCACTATCTCCTTATTTCAGGATTAGCTTCCGCTGGAGGAACTTCGTTTTCAACGTGCGGCTCCTCCTCATCCGTTGAAAAACATTCCCTCTAATACGGATAGAGCTTCTGTGGTAAGGAATGACATCGTCTCCAACTAAAAACAACTCGAGCTGTACGTTTCCAAGGTTAACACTGCACGTGTGCGCAATTACCCGTACTATTTCACTTAGCTACCGAGATATTTCACTTAGTTTCTACTTAGTTACCGAGGTATTTCAATTAGTTATGTGCTATTTCATTTTCCTCGTGCGATTTCAATTGAACAGCGATTTTTTCCATACATTTTTGAATGGGCAACTTACACGCCGTACTATTAAATTAAAAACATATAAGACAGTAAAAGTCGTTTTATCATGCCTATTGAAATCTGGTCTGGTGTCAAACCTATATACCAATTTGTACCAGACGACAACATTCCTGCATGGCCAATGAAATCGCTGTAAGCATATCACATGATCAATTGAGGTTTTAAACGCCCATGCAATCAGAAGACAATGACTCAATTCAAATTATTGCGTAGGTTATTGCTAAGCAATTGGACTGCACGCTATGAATATCATTTAAAACCATTAAATTGCATTTCACGAGTACATGGGGTCTACAAGTGTGACATAGAACCTTTCCCCGCATAGCGGTTTGGTAAAGGGTCTGGCTACGCTAGACTAATTGAAATCTACATTGAGTTACACCTGTGTGTACCACGCTCGCTTTACTCACTCGCCATTAAAATCTGAGGAATGATAAACATCATAGCTTACATGTTACTATGTAGCTATGTGGCTACTGAACTACTCAGGATGTGGTACTTTCAGAGATTTTGAGTCAGGTATATTCATGAATTTTCGGCTATGGGTGAGCCTTCTAGTGAATCTGGCTTGCACAACTGAAAAGATTTGAAGTGAGGCCAACTATATATAGTCAGCTAAAGTGAATGTCCTCCCTTGGCCACTCGGAAAAAATGTATTACTCAATCACTTGTCAATACATCTCAAAATTGTCACTTCATTCATTCCTCATTCAATGGCCAAACCCAATTCACAATCTTTGTCATTCACTTTAGCTGACTATACACTTCAAATCTTTTCAGTTGTGCAAAAAGTACCACATCCTGAGTAGTTCAGTAGCCACATAGCTACATAGTTACCTATAGTTTTTATGACTGAGATGGTTATCAAAGTCAGCTGAGAGTCTACAAGTAAGTGTTGACAATAGAAGTGTGGCCAATGAAAAGATCTAACTAATTGTGAGTAGCAGCCGCATGTTTGAGTCAATGTGACATAGATATGGTTTATTCATTGCCTCCTGCCACTCTCAAGACTCCCAGTGCTCTACACACGCAAGTTGAGGGCAACACTTCCATGCAACTGCTTGCCTGATTGATAGCTAGTTCCAAAATAGTTTTCTTTTAATTAAATAGTTTGAAGTTGATCATGTGATTCCTACTATGTAATTGACTCTACAGATGGTTATAGGTTACTTTGTTACAGCAGTCCACAACTAAATAAGTGAAAGGCTTTGATTAGCTATATGTATTATAATATAGTTTTTAGTGAGGATTATTCATTAAGTTAGGCCGTGCATTGAGAAAACATGTACAGTAAAATTAAATAATGTTTAATTGTGTTTATGTATGTGTGCATAGGCAAAAATTTGAGGGCTACTAAAAGTGTTTACTGTGACTTTGCATCATCGAATGAATGCGATAATGGTAATATGTGTGGAATTGTAGTTCTCCTCTCATCCTTTCCCTATTATATCTAAAACTTATATATATATATATTATTATATAGAATGTTGTTGTTGTGGTTTGTATATATATATATATATATACATATATATATATGTTAAAGAAATGTCTGCAGATCCCGCTCATCTTCCTAGAGAATCTTGTCTTATTTCTACTAGTGATAATATAGACACTTTAGAAACCAATTTTTTTGACTTGGCAGAAGGTCTATTGGAACACTTAAAGAGTAGTAATTTCCAAGTGTCGAAACTGACTTCTTGCATATCTTTACTACCACGCTCTATCAATATTTATGTATTTCCGATGTGGAAGAAAATATGTAAGAAATTGTCCGATGATGAAACACTGAACAGTTTGTTCACAATTCTTAACATGGAAGTTTGGAACATTTTGGATTACAAGCTTTTGGAACATTTTATTAAAAGGTGTGGAAACAGAAAGCTGAAGAGAGAAATGCGAAGTTATGTAGCTGAACTGGAGAAGTTTAAGAAACAAACTTTAGTGGTGGATTTCATAGAATGCTGGGAAGGTCATAATCGTGAAATTCCGGATTACGATGAAGTGAAAGTCAAATTTGATAAGCATTGTTTAACACTGGCCAATCTGGATGCATTTCGAAAGACTCTTACAAGAAAATGTATCCCATCTCTGTTAGATTATGCTGGGTGGATCTATTACAAACACTTTAAGGAAGGATGCTTTGTAGTATCTTGGCTTTTCCCAAGCCAGTTGGTTGTGCTTTTACATCATTACATAGGATGCATGCATGTCGTGTTAGTAAAATATAGAGTAGTAGAAGTGGTACTAGGAGGCGTTTCAGTGTATGATGAAAGCAAATCCTCACAAAGAGGTATGTTTTATTTTGTTTATGTCTACATTATTGATCATGTCTTTTAATTGTTATGAATTAGATCGTTCTTATTCTCTTCCCATTTTCCCTTCAGTTGAACCTTGGGTGGCAGTCACATCAAGTTAGTTTTTAATAATTGTGTAGACATTTTTATTAGCCCTATTTGATGTGTAGGAGTTTCACGTTCTTCATCTTTGGTAGATATTAGGCCTGATCAGAAGCATTATCTATCAACATGTAAGTATGTATTCTGTTATTATCTTTTGTATTTTAGAGCTTATTCGTTTTTTTTATTAGCAAATGTTACTTACTTTTTGGAAGACTTTATTTCTCTTCATCTATTTGAGGGTGAGTGTTGTGAGTGAGTTGTTTGTGCATTTATGCATGACAAAAATTGCTACACTCAGTCAAGCCTGAACTGTATTAATGCTATCAAATTTCATAGTATAGTATATGTATTAAAAGAGGAATTTACAGGCTGCTTGCCCTATTATGATACAATGGTTTTCTAGCTACACTTGTAATGAATTAACTCCTACTGTTACATGGCAAAATTTGGCTCTGATAATGCCTTGTAGCATTTCCATAGGAATGTTCAGTTATATCTGCACCAGAGGTATGCTTCACATCTTCCACTCATTAAAAAACTACTTTATGAAATTAGTTGTGATTTTGTATCAAAGTGGACAAAAAGATTAGGTTATGCAAGGCTATATTTATAGTGAATTTAGGGTGGTAGCTAACTCTGAAAATATGGTCTTCTGTTCTGAAATTAGCAATATCAAGCTATGGAGTATAATAAGTGGTTTATTCCATGCTAGATATCTTCACTGAAGTAGTCATTGGTAACTCACCTTGTAAAGTTGGTTAGCTAGATATTTCACTCTCAGGCTTTATTTTCACTCCCCTCTGGTTGTGAAAATAAATTAGCCTGCTCGTGAAATATTTTGCCATATCACACTCTGATTTATGTAATAAGTACTATGTAATAGTTAGAGCATACACGCTTACAGTGCACTAAAACCACCAGTACCTGAGCGCATGCTCTAACTATTTTAGAACCCGTTTACCCAAAGCCGGCCCACAGTTTCCACTAGCAACTTGCATTTTCGCACAAATATGGCGGTGTCAAGAATTTCCGGCCCAAAATTAAAATTCAATTAAAATTCAATTGAAGCACACCTGGCAGGTTTACTTTAGCGTTGTAGCTGCCAGCTGTTATCTCCAGATCTAACTCTACCCTGGGCTGCTCTGCTCTGTGGTAAACAGTTAAGCAGCTAGCTATGCAGGAGAGTTGTCAGGAGAGTTGTGAACTAGGGCTGGTCCCGTATAGGTCGGATATGAGAGGGTAGTAGACCCTCACATATCATATCCAGGCCTCACACAGCTTTATCCGGCCTATTCTATTAAACTAAAACTCACAAAAATAGCAATACCCCAAGGGTGGTTAGTATGCACAGTTTATATACCTAAAGGCAAAAAATAGTGCACACTTACCAAGTTAGTACACCTAGTAACAATATAGCAACCGGTTCTAATTATCTTTAGTAGCTTATGTTCAATGTTATTTGCAGGGTTCAGCAGTAGTATATGTTTCTTTGTTCTTTATTTTGTAGATTATGGTGGAAGCATTATAGGTGGCAATGTAATGAAGCTCAAAGATTCTGATACATTCAAATTCACACCCCCTAAAGCATACGGAATTCAGTAAGGTTACTTTACTACTAATTCAAATTTTTTTTTTTTTTTGCTTAAAAAACCAATGCAATCGATATGATTATACACTTGTCTGTCAGCAACAATGACAACAGTGTGTATTTATGAATAATTCATGATCTTTAACAGTCTGGTAAAGCATTGTCATAGTTAACCTGATAAAGCATCATCATATTCAGTAATTGGCGAGCGAGACACTATCAGGGGAACTCAATTGAAAATTGGGGTATTTGTTTATATATGTGGTTTAAATAACGTGTATTGTTTTGTTGTTGTTGTTTTTTCCCTTCAATTCAAACAGTTGCAGCGAGTTGTTACTATGGTACTGAAATGCCTTTACCGTGTATGCGTAATTTAAAAACTCGACTTTATTTTCAATCGCTTCAGTGTTAGAAGTCAAAATATAAAAATAGTGTAGTCTTTAGGCTTGCTCGCCATTTGTGCTCAAGCACATTACTAGTATAGTGTTGTGTGAATTTTTTTGTTTTTTGTTGTTGTTTTTTTGCGACCGGGGCCGGACGGAAACGCAAGTTCGTCAATATATAAACACCAACTCCCCCCCCCCCCCCCCCCCCCCCCCCCCAGCACCAAAGAAGGGATTGACGGATTTTTTTACGTCATATTTCTGACATAAAGTCTCTCATTTGCTCGGAGTGGCCTTTTATGTATAGCTAGTAGCTAGTTGCACTATTTCAGATTCAGCACTACTTTGAGGCTCTCTGTATTTATTCACCATGAGCAGAGACGTCCTTCAGGATGGCTTGCTGCAAGGACGACTACCTGGAAGGAAAGATGTAAGCGTTCTTGTTAGGTGATAAGGTTTGCAGTTGTTGCGCTACAGTTATCGGGGTGCTGCTGTAAGGGAAGGTTTGGCTTTGCCAGACGCTGGTAGTTGGAGAGCGTATGTACGTAGAGGAAAGATAACTGTATGGGATGTGTGTGCAAGTTAGATAGTTTATTTAGTGCATGAAAAGAGGCCGTTTTAATTGCTGAAGTTAGTGAATCTGTAAAGTTTTAAAAAGCTTGTTTTGAATGAATGGGATTGTAAAACTAATGAAGTTGTTGAAGTAAGACACATAATCAGTGGACTGAGGCCATATTTATTATGAACATTCCTCAAATTGTTAAATTATTTCTGTTGTCACACTATACTCACTTTGCCTCATTAAAGGATTTATTATTGTTTTCAAAATAAAGAAGCTTTTGATGATAACCTGGTTCCTGGTTTGCAGCTGTCGTTTTGTTTTGGGTGTATTGAGAGGACTTGTGCTAAAGTGATGATGAGTATTGCTCGTACTGGAGTGCCTTGAAGAGAGTGGCACATGTTGAGCTTGGAGGGGTGACAAGTGGTCACGGTCAAACCGTACATTCTAGTGCACTGTAGAAGTCCCTGCAGCGTTTTGAACTGGATCACTCGTGGTGGCTTCTGTATTTAGATGCCAACAGTGGAGATGGTCACTTAATGTTAGGATGAGCTAGACTAAGTAGAGATAGTAGAGGTGAGGATAAAAAAAGTGACCATAAGGGAAGGGGGGGAGGAGGGGGGGAGGGGGATAGGAAGTGGAGGTAAGAATCAATAAGCATTTTGCCATAGTTTGCATCTTTAGCTATCTCTTAAGGGATTTTGGTAAGGCAGTATTAAAATACAGTGACAGGCTCACCTGTTATTAGTGCTTTGAAGTTTTATTGTCAGCAAATGTGATGAAACAGAATCTCATTCCATGCATTTGTTTGTGTTAGTATTATCTCCCGTTGCTTGTGTCTCTGCAGTTTGCTTTGTACTACGTGGAACTCACTACATCACAGTTTCACATTTTTGATGGAGAAAATGGAGAGATGAGAAAGGTAAGTGTACCTGACTGGAGTTGAATTAATTATGGATCTTGCATAGAGGGTTGTTGTCTGTGAGAAGTTTGGTATTGTGGGTTGGAGTTGTACGAAGTTAGCGGTCGATAATGTATCTGAGTAACAAACAAAGCAGAGGAGATAATATGCAGACCTAATAACTCCGCCCACTTACTTGTTGTGAATGAAGTGTATAAAAAAAAGACTATAACTGAAAAGCGAGTGGAGGTGTACGAAGTTGAGTCTATACTAACTATAGCAACATGGCTGTATGAAACTTAAATTACTATTATGATTTATACAATGCATACATGTACATGTCCACTAGTCCATGTTGTTGTTTTTATGTGTGTGCAGCATTTGCAGAGTATAAAGATCAGATCGGCGGACATGTCTGGAATAGAGACTAAAGTTTGGAAAGGGGAGTTCAGGTTTTTTTTCAGCACATCTAAAGAAGGTCGCTACGTCTTCAAAGTGCAGTCAGAAGCAGATCGAGAGAATTGGATAGCTAAATTTCTGAAAGTCATTAATGTACGTAAGATGTTGGTATGGATGAATGAGTGTTTATAATTACTGGAATAGAAATGTGGTGTTACAATGGGGACATGAAGAAGGAAAATAAAACTTTTTTTTTAGTACTAGGGTACATTTAACTTAGTTGGGAATGTTTATTTCGTTCAACCATGATATTCCAAATACCATTCTTTTTCTCACTGATTTTCATTACCATCTTTCTCTCTTCCCCTCTTCCCTCTAATCTCTTCATTATTTCCTCCCTTGCTACTGTAGTTGTGGCATATAGTGAAGCACACAGTTGTGTCACATTTTATGGTCTATGTGCTGCAGAAGGAAAGTTTGGAGAAGATTTCTGGTTTATGCACTCCTACACTGGATGCCTTCAACCCTGATCACGTCGGGGGCAATTCACCGTCAGTTCCCACCAAGTTTGACATACCGGCAGTGCCTGTATTGCCAACAGGGGGCGGGGCGGGCCACTCACGAACACTTCCCAGCAAAGGAAGGACATCGTTATCAGCCTCGTATCCGTCCTCTGTGCTCAACAGTTCCCTCCCCCCAGTGCCAGGGGGTGTGGCATCCGGAGGAGACCTCCCCAGAGGCCCAGGCTCCAGCCTCAGGGCAAGCATCATCTCGACAGACAGCGGCATTGGGATGAGCGTGGGGGAAGAGGTGTGTCGCACTCCTCGACACCATGCCCGAGGGGGCTCTAAGAGCACGCCCAACAGCGGCAGTGCCACGTTCGCACGAAGGGCCAGTGTAGATGAGGGCGGAGACAGTGGCAGTAGTGGGAGCGGGTCTCTTAGTCACAGCGCCGACTCACAGTTCACTCACAGAGTCAAGGTGAGCTCCTGGTGTACGTATATGTGTGCCATTGCTTGTATTACACACACACACACACACACACCACTCACATGCGCACACACTCACACACAAACATACCACACACACACATGCATGTATATGTGACCGGATTTGGGAAAATCCGCCTAAACGCGGCAAACAATTTATTTCAGTATCACCGGGTAAAGCCTTATGGGTCGATTTTTTTCGAAAAAATTTTTATGGCAGAAATGGATAGACACCAGTTAGCTCTAGCTTATGACGCAGTTGTAAGCTCTGGCGTGCTCTAGAACTCACACTAGGAGGCTAGAAACACTAGCCGGTTGGACTCGTGTACGGAGAGTTGCTAAGAAATTATTGGCGGGCTTTTCACTAACAGCCGGGGAAAAAACTGTAGCTAACTAATTCACTTGCTATTCTACATAATTCCGTACTCACGCATTTCTAGTCGTCATACAGTAAAACCTCGATTATCCGAACTAATTGGGGATTTAGGTGTTCATAAAATCAAATTGTTCGTATAATCAATGTCCGTAATGGTAGACTTGCCAACTTCAAATTCTTTAGAAAGATCTGTAGCAGTAGCCCCATTCCTCAACTTCTTGCATATTTGAAGCTTTTTTTCGATAGAAAGGACCGTTCTCTTCCTTTTTCCACTCTTTTCAGCCATTGTCCCGTCAGCAAATCTGAAAGAAGCTGCTTTTGCGATAAAAAAACGTGACCTAATCAATGCGCGCGCGGTAGTTTTCGGAGTTCGGTTAATCAACAGTTCGCATGATCGACGTTCGGATAATCGAGGTTTTACTGTAGTTTCTTAAGGAGCCCTGCATTAAGCCTTTTAGACTTCTTTCAATCCGCCTGTAACCGATTTATTCCATAGTGTCCCGGAGACACGCAGTAATAGTATACGGACACAAGGCACGCCCCCTGACCTTAGCAACGCCCTTACCGGGCGTTTTTTCGAAATCAGCAATAATAAGTTTAGCAAAAATACTGAAGTGTTGTAGTGCGTAGGGCGAAGACGGCTTGTGCTACAGCTTCCAAATTAGGAGGAAGGCATCCCAAGGCCCCGTGCAGCCTACTGGTAGAATAAATTAGAAAACTTTAGATGCCGCGTTTAGCCGGGTTTTCACAAATCCGGTCACATATGTGCACACATAATAACAAAAATGTATTACTGGTCATGTCCAGCTTATAATATAGTATATCCAACCCAAAGTCTGTGTGATATGAAGATTTCTATGCGATAATTTTCCTTGATTTACTGCAATGTTGTTGATGTGATAATAAGTTTGTTATTGGATCACTTCATCCAAGTATTTCTGTTACAAGGCGCATCGTTGGTTGTACACTATAGATACTATAAGGAAACAGATACACACACGGGCAAAGTTGAAAGGTTGGCAAATGGTATCGTTTTCATTTGTGCTGTTTGCTTTTCATATTGTGCGTTTGGACAACCGTGTGCGTGCATGCCTGCTGTATAAAATAAACTGCTTGCGTGGAAGTGTTAGTGTAGGACTGATATTGCATTTTGTGGCGTGCCTGTATTAAGACTACTTCACTGGGTTTGCTCAATTATTTGAAGAATAACAATAAACAGCAGCTCACAAATTTGAAGGAAAAGGCTAATCCAACCATTCTCTTGTGTGCAGGCAGGCAAGCGGCTACTCCACTTTTCTTGCATCAATGTTTACTGGACTGGTTGTAGTTACAGTACTTTATGTTATTGGTGGATTGGTTATAAATGGGTAAGGTGTGACTATAACCCCGCCTTATCCCTTGGGTGTCAAGAAAGTTTCAATGCCTTATGTGTGATGGGTTATGTGTTTTTATACCATGGTACATTCAAATCATCCAATTAAATTTGCTTAATTCAGGGTGAGTATATTCACTCACCTCCTAGGAGGTGAATACTTGAACCGTCCAATCAAAATTAGTTTAATGTGTTTCCTATAGCCTAGAGCGTTGGTTGCACCACTCCGTTTGATCGGTATGGGATATGTATATGTACACTATCTCGGGCCTTCAGCCTTCGGTTATGGAAACCCCTTACCGACCTCCACATTGTGATGTAGCCATGTACATGTATTATTCCAGCTGTGAATTGTTGTCTTAGATAAAACACTGCCATTTTATTTGATCATGTAGGTTACAGATGAGGGAACGCCCAAGTGGTTCTGGGGAACGCTGAATCGGCAGGATTGTGAGGAGCAACTCAGAACTGAAGGAGAGACGGGAAATTTTGTCGTGAGAGTGAATGCGACTGGACATTACATCATGAGCTTCTGGTGAGTTGTTTGTGGGACGATTCTTCCTCCTTGTGTGTGTGTGTGTGTGCAGTGTGTCCATTTAGTGGACATCGTGTATATCGTTGTAGTTGGCGGCTGGAATTTGAAAGGTTTGTGTGTTATTGTGTTTCTCTCGGTGTCTTCCTGCAGGAGAGTGGATGGGATCCACCACCACAAGATTTTGAACCATGAAGGCATCTGGAGGTTTGAGAAAGCTGTAAGTTACATGTATGTGGTGATGTTTGTATATAGTATAGTATATTGGTTGAGCACCTCGATTTTAGGATATAACTTCAAAGATGTGTGCCACTTTTAATAGCCTGAGGGGGTGTTTAGGGCCATGAGAGAGATGGGGAAGTATTGTGTTGTGTAAATGGAATTCATTTAGAGTCTCCGTTATAAGGTTGTGGATGTGTGTTTGTGTGTCCAGGCGGTCAATGCAGAGGGAGAGAGTTTGGCGGACTTGCTTGACATGTATATGAAGAACTGCTCCAAGCACAGGAACATCAAACCTTTTGGAGGAGGCTTGTTTGAAAATTATACATATGCATGGACACCACAAGGCAAGAGATAGTGTGTGTGTGTGTGTGTGTGTGTGTGTGAGGAGGGGGGATGTGCTAAAGAAGTAAGAATAAATTACAGTGGCCGAGAGAGGAAAGAGTGACAGTGTGGTGGGGCTTTTGTCTGGAAGTTGGCCATTCCACCATGCCATGGTCCTAGTCATTCCACCATGCCATGGTCCTAGTCGTTCCACCATGCCATGGTCCTAGTCGTTCCACCATGCCATGGTCCTAGTCGTTCCACCATGCCATGGTCCTAGTCGTTCCACCATGCCATGGTCCTAGTCGTTCCACCATGCCATGGTCCTAGCCGTTCCACCATGCCATGGTCCTAGTCGTTCCACCATGCCATGGTCCTAGTCGTTCCACCATGCCATGGTCCTAGTCGTTCCACCATGCCATGGTCCTAGTCGTTCCACCATGCCATGGTCCTAGTCGTTCCACCATGCCATGGTCCTAGTCGTTCGACCATGCCATGGTCCTAGTCGTTCCACCATGCCATGGTCCTAGTCGTTCCACCATGCCATGGTCCTAGTCGTTCCACCATGCCATGGTCCTAGTCGTTCCACCATGCCATGGTCCTAGTCGTTCCACCATGCCATGGTCCTAGTCGTTCCACCATGCCATGGTCCTAGTCGTTCCACCATGCCATGGTCCTAGTCGTTCCACCATGCCATGGTCCTAGTCGTTCCACCATGCCATGGTCCTAGTCGTTCCACCATGCCATGGTCCTAGTCGTTCCACCATGCCATGGTCCTAGTCGTTCGACCATGCCATGGTCCTAGTCGTTCCACCATGCCATGGTCCTAGTCGTTCCACCATGCCATGGCCATGGTCCTAGTCGTTCCACCATGCCATGGTCCTAGTCGTTCCACCATGCCATGGTCCTAGTCGTTCCACCATGCCATGGTCCTAGTCGTTCCACCATGCCATGGTCCTAGTCGTTCCACCATGCCATGGTCCTAGTCGTTCCACCATGCCATGGTCCTAGTCGTTCCACCACGCCATGGTCCTAGTCGTTCCACCACGCCATGGTCCTAGTCGTTCCACCACGCCATGGTCCTAGTCGTTCCACCATGCCATGGTCCTAGTCATTCCACCATGCCATGGTCCTAGTCATTCCACCATGCCATGGTCCTAGTTTGTTGCAGGCTTTATTTAATGAATTGTCGAGTCTCCTTGATTTGTGTGATTGTATAAATCAACCAAACTTATTCACCTTTGAACCCAGTCTTTTACTCTTTCTTCAGAATTTGATATGGATATGTTGGGAAAGAAACTGAAGGAACAGAAAGAGAAGAAGGAGAAGGCAAGGAAGCCAAGGAAGAGACAGGAATACACACCAGTGGAGATGGATTCAGGCTTGAACACTGAGGAAGGGTTTGAGAATGACCCTGAGCCATCCTCTCCTTCCGCTGGAGGGTCCAAAGAGACAGCCATAAGACTGAAATCCACTAGAGACAAGCCCCTCCCAGCTCCACCCACTAGCAAAAAGCCCCCCAGTCCTAGTCACTTAGATCCAGCCTCACAAAAACCCAGTGGTTCAGCTAGAAAGGTTGCGCCGGGTCCTCCAAGTGCCAAACCCACCAAGAAGAAAGGATCCCTCAAGACAGGAAATTTTGCTCATTTGCAAGAAATAGCCAGCAAAGGAATAATGGGTCAGAAACCTTCTTCCAAATCCCCTTTATCGCCAACCTCTTCTTCATCGCCAACCTCTTCTTCATCACAGGGATTTGATCATGGGGAGGAAGCAGCAGTGATGGAACCTATGTATGCCAATACAGCAGACTCCTCCTCTGCATCACAGCCCACAGACGCCAAAGAAGGCTACCAAAACTGGGAGTTTAACGGGCCTCCGTCTACCTCAGCTAAACCTAAAGCTAATGCCGCAGCTCCTCCTCCACCAACTTCCAAAAAGAATTCTCTCAAGACGTCATCGTCTGCTTCGGCAGCAGCGGTAGACGATGACAACCAATACCAAAACGTGAAATTTCAAACAGCAAAAACTGCTAGAAACAACCCCGCCAAGACATCCCCTCGACCGTCCGGTAAGACTGGTCCGCAGATAGGCATAGATAAATATTGCTTTTTTTTCTGCCTAAAATTCTTTCTCCAATGCTCCCAAACTTGCCCTATAATTCTTTCAAAATGTGCCTATATTTCTCATTTATTGCTTGGCCAAAATTCATGTGATACATTGTGAATTACAAAAAAGAAAGTTTTTAGCGACTGTTATATTGTAGCATAACTGAAGCTGAAACATAGTCTTCCAGTGCTCTTTCCTGAGCACTGGAAGACTGATCCAGCTGCTGCTTGTATAATTACATCATGCATTAATAGATTTTCACACATTCCACATTAAGTAATCTGCTAATTCTAAAAAAAAGTTGCCTATATTTCTAGCATATTTCTCATTGCTTCCATGTGCCTATATTTCCCAAAAAAATTCCAGCAATATTTATCTATGCCTATCCGCAGAGCACCAAGAAGCAGCAACATCAGCCCAAGCCTGCGACTAATTCCACTACAACATCCTTTGTTGATGACCCTACCATGTACCAAAATGTTGGTTTCAAGACCAGAAGATGAAGTCCACAATGTCTGTCTGTCTGTCTGTGTGCAATATTTCTCATATGGATCAAAGTGGAATGACTTCACTCTCCCTTTCCTTCTCTTTCTCCCCATCATCTTGTTCAAAGCTGGTAATCTCGTGTATTTCGTGGTGCATTTTTGTGTTAAGTGGATTTGGTACATCATTTGTTGAAGTATTGTTTGTTGTTGATGTTTATTGGCATTTTTTTTATACATTTTTACCCACTTTGTTTATGAAGATTTCTCTATTATTATTGCTATCACTTGAGAACAAAAATAAATTTTAACTCTTAATTAACTGACTTCTCTGATATTATTATTATTGATCATTAAGATAATAAATAAATTTACCAAACACAAAGAATTTGATTCTGTGCATATGATTAAAAATAATTGATTATATGCAACAGTGAAAAAAAAAATTAGCAAAAAAAATTCTACTATTGAGCTCTGCAGCAGCAAAAGCAAGAATGCATAAGGACCACACCCACTGTGTGGGTGGGTAGCTAGGAATAAAAAGTCAGGACAGACGTTTGGTTGCCTCGCATGATCAGCGTGGGGGGTAAGTCCCTGCTCATTATGTCCAGTCTTCCCATGATTTCGTGAGGTGTTGTGTTTCTCTGAGGAACTGTCATAGTTCTGAAACATCAGTACCAATATGACATAAGCACAGTGTAAGCTTGTATGCACACACACACACATACATACACACACAGTAGGTCATGTACAGCTTGTTCACGATAAACATCCGATGGTGTTTAATATTAGTCCCCACTGTGCTCCACCCACAGATAATTAACAGGGTTGGAGTGCCAGCCCTCAGAACACAAATTCTATTCATACAATTAGGAGTCTGCTTTCTTTTGCAATGCTAATGATGGGATATCACAAGACTATTAGCCAGGCATCACAAGACACTCACATGACTATTAGCCAGGCATCACAAGACACTCACATGACTATTAGCCAGGCATCACAAGACACTCGCATGACTATTAGCCAGGCATCACAAGACACTCGCATAACTATTAGCCAGGCATCACAAGACACTCGCATAACTATTAGCCAGGCATCACAAGACACTCGCATGACTATTAGTCTGGCATCACAAGACACTCACATGACTATTAGCCTGGCATCACTGGAGTGCTCATGAAGCAGTTCCCCCAGCCTGATATGCCGCAATGTCTGCAAGAGAAAGAATCACTTCACATCACACCCACTGTTGCCACGCCCACTCACATGTTTATCTAAATTCTTGCTGTCCACTGGGTTGCTGGCAGATGTTGCTATGATGCCCCTGTACTGGTCAATACTACAAAAATAGTAAACATATCACATAAACACACTCACACAAACACTGAACGCAGTGGCTCCAGCTAGACATCTTTGCATGACAATGAAGCCACTTGTCCAATTATTATGCTCAAATGTGTGTATGTCTAATTAACTTACATGGGTATGCATATGTATGGCACCTCGATTCCAATTAACCCACACTCCTTACTTATGGTGAATTGCATGCTCATCAAATCACTATAACAAAGTCAGCTCATCTTAGTTGACATCCCCACCAGTTGTTGCCTCCCCCCCATCTCCCCACTCCCTATTCCTACTGATAAATGAGGAATGTGATCTTGGGAAATTGGTAAAGAGACTGCTGTACATCTGGTGAGTGCATGGCACGTTCAGCTCCACCCACACACACTCACCTCTCAGGAGACGGCTTTGAGTTGACTCCGTGCACTTCAATAACTGCAGAATAGTTAATCCTGAACTTGCGCAGGAGCGACGTCATTCTAGCAACGCATAACAACAAACATCACACAAGGACAGCTTATCCAGAGGAAGGAGGGGAGAAAGAATATGTGAGTAAAGAGTTATGTCAAAAAAGATCTTGTGTCGTACGTATCTACCTTCTCCCTATATACACACAACACTCTGTGAACAGTATACATACATGCAAATTGTATTTTCATACTCCGGTCAGAATTCGGCACATAACATTTATACAGACCCTATAGTCAGTTACATGCCCAACCACCACTGGAACAGTTACCTTAGCTTAGCCTGGTCTATATTTCTGGAAGAACCAGCAGTAAATATACGCAGTTTACAGTGCTTCCAGCACTTCTGTCGGGACAAGAGGTACGGCAGGAGAATAGCCAGACCTGCAGAACAAACAACAACAACCACAACAACAGTAAATGCATAGGAAGTAGATTATTGAAACAGTGAAAGCACAATACACATGTACTAGCTAACCAGAGCCATTTGTGAGGCACTATTGTAACCTTAGTTGACTTTCAACAGATGTATTTCCAAAATCAACTGACCATTTTGTACACCACTTTAGTTTTCAAAACAGCTATTCCCCGGCTAAGCTGGATAGAATACCAGTTTATTTAGCCAGGACAAAAATAACTGACATCTGATGTATGAAGAGCACCACTTTGAAACACACGGCTACACCCAAAGTTTCTAAAAACAGATTTAGTGAAATATACAGCAAATCCCCAACACCACTCTCAGTGTTTGACTGTAAATATGTAACAGATCCTGGAAAATGGGCCGTCAGAAACAATTAGGGAATAGCCTTTGTACCAACATTTCCACCTCATTAGATATAGTACAGTACATGGAACAAAAGACTCTCTCTCCCCAAAATTGCTAACTTCAATTCTCTACCAGCTGCCATTTTAGGCTATTTTTTAATCGAAAGTCGTCACAAGATTACACCAGGTTTTTACAAGTAAGTCTCCCAAAGGACAAAACTACTTCAATCTTAGTCTTTGATGAAGTCTTAGCATGCATAGATAAAAAAACAAACTTTATAGAGACAACAGCTGGTACCACATTTGTTATTACATTTGTGAAAATAACAACCAAGACTTGGGCGAAAAGACACAATTCCCTTACAAAAATAGATATGTGCTGCATGTATGCCACATTTATAATGCATTCATTGCAACACATGTGCATATTGCACTTGTGCGTAAAATGTAAGCAAAATGCACTTAACTGCAGCATGTGCCCTGCATGTATGCATAAGGAGAGTAGCATGCACACATGTAGTTTACACATGTGTCACATATATTTGCCTTGCATGTGTGCACGGTTTTATGTGCCACATGCATGTTAGGTGCACATGTGCATGTCACTACTATGCCACGTGCATGTCAAATACACATGTGCATGCTGTTACTATGCTACATGCATGTCAAATACGCACGTGCATTCTAGTGCTATGTTGCATGCATGTCAAATACACATGTGCATATTGCTACTATGCCACATGCATATCACACACTTATGTGCATGTTGCTATTGTGCCATGTGCATGTTAATTTACCCACGATACCACAATATGTTATCGACAATCTCATTTACATTAATGTTATTCATACCCACTCAAACCCAATGCATGTATCATCGTGCGTCATACATAAGTACTGTACTTGATTCTTACTTATAACTTTTCATAAAAGCTTCGCTTGAGTTAGTTGTGTGCACTCCCACTTCCTGACTCATTCCAGCTCTACAACGACGGCAGAGTACCAACATCTACCAGGCAGACATGCAGCACGTGTACCACCTCTACCAGGCAGACATGCAGCACATGTACCACATCTACCAGGCAGACATGCAGCACGTGCACCACCTCTACCAGGCATCTACCAGGCAGACATGCAGCACGTGTACCACCTCTACCAGGCAGACATACAGCACATGTACCACATCTACCAGGCAGACATGCAGCACATGTAACACATCTACCAGGCAGACATGCAGCACATGTAACACATCTACCAGGCAGAGATGCAGCACATGTAACACATCTACCAGGCAGACATGCAGCACATGTAACACATCTACCAGGAAGAGATGCAGCACATGTAACACATCTACCAGGCAGAGATGCAGCACATGTATCACATCTACCAGGCAGACATGCAGCACATGTACCACGTCTACCAGGCAGACATGCAGAAATATACCATAGTGCTTGTGTGCCACATACACAAAAATTGAAACGCGCCATAGGCATGCAGCATGCAAATAGAAGGATATCAGAACTTATGAGTGGCATACATGTAGCTGCATATGAGTAGCACACAAAAACGTACTTGTGTGCCACATACACAAAAATTGAAATGCGCCACAGGCATGCAGCATGCAAGTAGAAGGGTGCACAACTCATGAGTGGCATACATGCCACTGCGCATGTATAGCATACAAGAGAATGCACACATGTGGCATGCTTTTTTGTGCACACATGCATCCCTCATATGCACATATGTGGCACATGTGAGGTGCTGTTTCAATTTTTCTGTATGCAGCATACACTTGATAGCAGCATTACGCCTGCAGCATATGTACATGATGAGTGCAGTAAGGCAGCACGAATGTGTGCAGCATGCATACAACATTTTTGTTAGGGTTGATTCATTTACCCACAGAACATGCATCACCATACATATCTATACATTATTCCACAAATTACCTTGTGACGACTAACTTAAAAGATCAGTAAAAACAATTTCTTATTCAAGCTAGAAGGATCACTCATGTAAGAGAGTGTGAATACAGAGCAGTCTCTTTGGTCTGACTGAATGAATAACTGACTGACGTGGCTTAGTTCAGTGTTTAGTTCGATAGTCTCTTTGTGCACACACACAATAAAAGATATTCTTGCGTTTTCCATTTAATCACTTTGAATACCACGACTTAATTTGCCATGTGAGAAGAACTTGCCCACAAGATAGGGTAACTGACAAAACTGTTTCCTTGAGAGACTAATTATTCACAGCATGCTGGATGACCCAAGTCCCAGTCCTAACACATGCTCAGTCAGTAACGTACCACCGTCATCGTACAGCCACCACACGTCTATGTTGCCTTTCTGCTGGACAGTCTCGAAGCGTGAAGGCATACTGATCACCTCTGGTAACACATCAGTGGCTGCTCCTCCATTCTCTTCAGCCTGCGCTTCAAAACTAATATCCAACCTAAGGAGAAAACAAACAAACAAAAACAGACAAACAAAAACAACAACAAATAAACAAAACAAAAAATAAACAAAAAAACCCATGTGATTGTACCAATATAGCTAACAATGTAAACACCATATACAACTGTATACCTTCTTCAACCTAAAACCCTTATAAATTATCACAGTATAAACTCCACCTCTTTGCCTTTAACCGCACCCCTCCCTCCCTCCGACCGCTCACCTTCCTTCATCTTCCATGGCTAGAGTGTAACTATCTAGAGAAGAATTGTCCGTATTGCCACTGCCAATGGGCTGATAGCTGCTGCCGCCAGGAGGCTTAGCGGCAAACATCATGTTGAGGGGGTTTGACGTGGATCGGTTCAAGGAATGGGAAGATGAAGAAGACAGAGGGACTTCAGCTGCGGGGAGAAGCACATATTACTATAATACTGACAGACAGGGAGAAACATATACATTATTATAACCCTAACAGACAGGTTGCTCAATGAATGGATTGGACTAAGAGGTGATGTGAGATGGCGTCACCATCATGAAGGCTACTCTGCACAAAGGAACCCAACACAAGTACAGACCTCCAAGCTTGTGTGTTGGTTATAAAGGACAGCAGGATAAACATGATTACATGTGACTGACTTGACACTATTAATTAAACCAGAACAATAAGAATTGGTATAGAATCAGCTGTTTTTTATTATTAAAATTTCAGTTTTGCAAGTGCCACGAGTCGAATCAATTAAAAACTATCTCTCTCCCTCTCTCACTATACTCTAGAAAATTACATTTATTCTGATAAACCGTTCTGATGAAATTTACCTTCAAATCTACATGCACATAAATAAACTAACTAGCTAATGAAAACATGTACACCAATAAATACTTATAATAAATTACTCAGTTCAGTGGGCTGATCAGGAGTCAATAATGGCTGATTGCTGTCTCTGTTGACTGGGTTGCCAGGGACAACGGCACCAGTGCTCATGCTGCCTCGGGGACGCAAGCTGGCAGGGAAATCAGCAGCTCCACGATGAACCTTGACCTCAGCATCTGCGGAAGTTATCACACAGTACAATAGATGTTACACAAATGAACACATAACAGGACTGGACACCCCAGTAATGTTAACATTTCAACTGCTATATATAGTACAGGTCCATACAATGATAAAGCACTACAGTAGTTGGATAATTTCATGTCTTTTGTGGGTGTGGCTTATGGAAGCAATGGCTACCAGCCTTCCTATACAATAATCCACACACAGCTTAACCCTTTCCAGTAGCAATGTCTCTTTGAAATCCCAGCTGTACCTTGGAGCATGAAACAGACTGGGCTCCTACAAAGGTTAGTGTCTCGTTCAACTCTTACAGCATGCAAAGGCTGGCACGTACTGCTTCTTGAATTAATGTTTGGTGATATGAAAGTGTGTATTTAAAACAAAACAACAGAGTTTACCAAACAGTTAAACTATACAAAGTATCTACAATATTCTGCTCCAGTCTATAACATTCAAATCCAGGGATCTTTCTAAAGGCCCTTTAAGGAGGAGGGCATTTCCACCCCACCCCCTTCCTGTAAATGGTTTTTGCACCCACTGAAAAGATCATGACCTTTATAGAGACATCTGGCCTACTAATCAATTGGAATCAAGTAGTTCCTACCCTTTCTTAATTAGTCATTATTAAACCATACCTTTGTTGGTAGAGAGTTCAGTGGCATCAAACCCAGCTCTCAGCCTGAACACAACTACTGCAAAGTTCAAGTCAAACGCATCACTACAAATAAACAAAAATAAATCACATAAAACTCGTACCAACAGCCACACCCTCTCATCTGCCACACCCACTTACTGAAGTAGATTCACGTATTCCTCCACCTCCTGAGAGGAGCATTTGGTCCAGTTACTCTTGAATCCAACAACAAGTGTGTTGGGTTTCAACTTACCCAGTCCAGATAACTAGTCACACAAATAACAACACCATAACAACCCAACATGGTAACAGCATCACCTCAACATCACCATGACAACAACATGTCCTTGTCACAAAACAAACTGATTTTATAGATTAGTATCGCATGCCCTTATATTCTGTACATTACAGAAAAGCTGGACCACTGTTGATGCATATTGCAATAAAGTTAAAGTCCAGATTTGCTCCCAAAATTTAAAGTTACCTAGCACACATGAGTAGCAAATGAATGAACAATAGCATTATTAAGTAGGCACTGCTCCTTTGGGGAGAACATGGGGGAGAGTTGCAAGTGGTTTACTGCTGGAAAAGGGCATGAGAGGCTGAACTCTGAACCCTCAGGCTGACAACATGCAGGTAACAGGTGTCAGAGAAAACACGGGGCAAGCAATGTGCAAGAAACGGCTACTTATGTTTGGGACTTGAGAGGCAGGCAATCTTTGGGGCAAGACTGTAAATGATTAAACTTTTGTTAATTCAGTCCACCACCAATCAACTGATAGCAGACTCTGAGAGCTACCAAAACACATTTCTACTTCTCTTCCGGGTCGTTGAATGGCAAGTACATACACATTGATTGATTTCAGCGTGCCATAAAGAATACAACTCAATTTCTGCACACTGCTAAACATAACACCTTTAGCTTCCCAGAAACTAGGTGAGAAACTGTGAACGCTGCTAATTAAGGGGCACAGCTCATAATGAGCTTGCTGCTGTAATATTAGATGTATTCTCTCTCTTTCAGCACGTTTTTATTTTATTTTTTAAAGATACAGAATTAAAGAAAATTTTGGTCGTCACCAGGGATCAAACCATGACCAATTTCTTATCACACAAGCGGTTAAACAAATGGTCCTGGGTTTGATCCCCAGTGACAGCCATAACATTCTTTCAATTTTGTGTTGTTTAAAAAAAGGATGTGAAAGAAAGAAAATACATCTAATGAATACAAGCCGGCTGAGAAAGAAGCTGTGAAGTGATACATCCTTCAGCTATGACCACAACAATGCAAGGACATCTTTCAAAGGGGGCATTTATCACACTGGAATCAATACAGCAGAAGATTATTATTATTATTATTATTATTATTTTTGTACGTCTAATCAAATGAAGTAGTGTTAAGAGTATCACCCAGAGCAGGTGGCTGTGTAATTATGTGAGTGGGCGTAATTGGTGGATATTAATGTCACCTCTGGTTACCGCCACTGTTGCAACTGCTTATTTATTACTACAACTTCACGTCACAATACTTCATTTAAACACAAAGTTCAGAAATCAGAACTTCAACTCTCTAGCAACTTCTTGTGCAATTTTTGTTTAGACTCTTCATTTTCATGTTTGTGAAGACTGTTTAGTGCAGTCATGGGAGACACTATACTGGTATTACATGAGCATACTGAAAGTACCTAATTAGGCATCTCTATTAAATTGTAGTGAAGTAATAGGATCTGCTTGTGTAGTCTATTCTTAGGGGAAAGGAAAAAAAAAAAAAAAAAAAAAAAGACACCAATTTAACAACGACTATTGCAAATTTCAATACTTTAATTAAACCATTCCTGGGAACTAGGAGCAGAGCAGCGAGATGCCAACAAGAGGGAAATGATCAAGCTTCTTGTAGGCACTAAACTGCTGTGGAGCAGACCTTGTCAGGTTTCATTTGCCTGTGATGTAGGACTAGCTATTACTAATAGCGACTGTCTTGACTTACAGAAGTCTTCATCAGTTCATTAAAGTAATGACTCAATAATATACACATTACACAAGTGGGCTACTGGTTCTATCTCGTGGGATAGGAGAGGCAGGGGGGAAGGATGGGACTTGTCCAATTATATTTACATACTGTGTCCAGTATGCTGTTGAGGCCAAACCCTTATTACAGAATTTAGCTCTTAAAACATCGATGATTAGTTTAAAATTATTGCAACTTTGGTATGTATGTATATATAGAGTGTGGTAGATTAACCTGAGCTTTTCACACACAAAGTTTTCTAGATAGAATTCTGGCTATTAAATTATCGTCTCCTACCTGTAGCAGATGCTGGCAGCCTTCCCTCACACTCTTAGCCATGACTACGTTGTGAAACCCCTTCACCTAAAACAACAACAACAAACAACAACAAAACCACCCACAAAAATGTAATGTTACACATTCTACATACTTGAATGTTATAACTAATAATACCTTCTGTTTCTTCATCCACTTCTTCTGCTGTGCGCTGTGACTAACCAGCTGCTGACGGTTACTATCGTAGTCACCCTGCGCACAAATACAACAAAAATATAGCATAGTAAAATTAATTTGTGGGTGTGGTTTATACGTCCACATAAATAGCAATATTTCAAGAATTTAAAAGGAGGATGCTCCAATAATTGAAACTTATTTGTCACGATATAATTTACCAAATAGATTGGTGCACTACATATGCACATGCTATAGTCTGAGTTGTGGTAATTCATGAAAGGCAGTGTACCCTGCCCCAAGCTCTGGTGGCTGGCCGTTAGAGTCAATGCCCCAGCTTTCTCAAGTGTGCAGGTACGAGGTCATTGTTCTGTTTCCATGTCAAGAGGGACTGCTACTAAGCAATCAAGTCTCTCTTGAAGCCAATAGCAACATCAAACACAAGAATAAAATAGTGCAGTGCACGGAATAAAAAAATAAAAAAAAATAAAAAAAAGTTGACAGGTTTTATATCAACTAATTACAATTTCTAATTCTGTGTAGGTTAAAGTATGGCATAACAACAACGGCATAGCTCATAGACAGTGTGTTGGTAAAGGGTAGCTATTATTAGAAGTGCTTCATTACCAGTAAGACCTGTCCACAGATCAGAATGCCCACTTCCTTGCTGATGTGGGAGAAGAAGTGCACCATATCTGGTCTGGAAGATGGTGGACCTGACAACACCAAAAACTGAGGCCTGAAAAACAAAACAAAAAATAACAAAAAAAACAATAACAGAACAAATAAACAAACAAACTATAATAACACAATAACAACAAAACAAATCAAGAATTATTTTAATAATTATAAACAAACAAACATTTTCAAAAATGAGTAAACTTCCCACACAACAGAGCACTAGCTATTAAGTAAATTATGTTACTCCTACCACTGCACTCACCTGAAGTTTTTGACATGGACTTCCAGCTTCTCCAGTTTCAACAGGTTCCTCATGGCATAGGTAACCAAAAAAGCTTGAGTTGATGAACCCCAGTTGATATCTGGAGGGAAGAAAGAAACATTTAAGAATGAACACACATACACACACAGATACACACACACACACACACACACATACACACACACTGACCAGGTTTGAGAAAGTCCACTAACTTGTAGAAGAAGGCCACCAGCAATAGAGTGATCAGAGCATAGTACCATCGTATGACAAACATGATGGCTAGGCAGATGACCGCACCCATCAGGGCCACCCACAGGTTGTACAGTTTGAAGGCGGGACGCCATCCTGGACATCCACAGCAACAAGGAAGAATGATTATGAACAAATAAAAGGGGCTAATGAACAATGACTGATGGCTTTGAATTTATGATTAGGATAAGAGGATTGTACAGTATTTCTGTGATTACATGTACCTTGAATAGGAATATACCATATTTACTTTGTGTGTGTATAATAGTAGGCACCCTCTAATAACATTGTGCAAGTGACCAAAGCATTTGATGACCATTACCAAAAATGATGCAAATACTTTATAAGTGGACAATTGACATTGTGAAGAGAAAGATAACACATGCATGAAGATAAAGCTCAATAAGCTAAAACATTGTCATAACTTAGTCAAAGTAGCTTATGATATACTTCTCTGTTTTGTACTTGATCTGCAATGTTTAATTTGTAAATTATTTGACCCAATCGCGAAATCTAAACGAGATGCTGAGTGGCACACCGTCGACCACAGTATTACCCGAAACTTCAAAATGGTGAAGAAAACTGGCTACATCCTTGAGTAGACTGAATAGCTACCACCAGTTTGAAGGTTAGTAAGTGTGTGTGTGTGTACTTGTATGCATAGTCAACATGCAGCCTATTCAAGGAAATACGGTAATTGCTATTATTGCAAACCACACCTCCAACATATGTATGCAAACATGTAATTTGAAATTTGAAAAGGGAACACATAAACTTCAGGTATGTACTATCAAGGTGGCAAGTTGGTAAGGATCGATAGAGCAACAAAACACCAACCATAATTACTAGCAATAACAACTCACCTGGCGTTTTAACGAAGGATGCAGCAAAACAGGAATAGTTTATGAGTGCGTAGGCCATCAGGAAGAAAGTGGAGATAATGGTAGCTATTTCATTCAGGCTTCCTACAGACACACTCACTTCAAACTCACTAAGCGATATTATTCTCTTCTTGTTAGAACTTGCCTATGGCAATGCAGGCCAGAGCTATGACGTAGGTCAGGAAGTAGCCTCGGACGGGTTCCGAGCCAGTGCCTCTCCAGCCTCCTTTACCGAAGAAGGAAATGAGGGGGAAAACCTTGTCATTGCACACACTCTAAAAACAAACAAAACAACAAAAATAACCGTTCAATTAATACATTTTTCTTATAAATTGCTGTGTTGAAGCACACCTATAAATACTACTGTTGACCACTTTTTATCAGTATAGATGAATGAATCAATCCCTGTGTTTTGACGACCCTTTACCACACCATGCTTGTAAGGGTAGCTCAACTCACCTGGAATACCTTTGGGGCACTGATCAGGCTAGTGAGTGCAGACGAAATGGTGGCTGCAAATATACCTGCAGTGACTATAGGTCCAAATCCAGATATCATTTCCATCACCTGCAACCACACACACACACACACACACACTGTTGACTCAGACAGCCATTGAACGGGCAAATGACAGGCAAACTCTGAACTATCCTAACCATTCCCTGTATCAACTGTCCTATAAATCTATCACAGCATTCCTATACGACTAAACTTAAACTGGTAAAAGGTGTCTATGATTGTGTCTGTGCGTTTTAGAAGCTGTAATATGACAAGGACATTATAACATATGTATACAAATAGTTGTGGACACAGCTACATGTACAATACACAGCTACCATGTACAATACACAGCTACTGTGTACAATACACAGCTACCATGTACAATACACAGCTACATGTACAATACACAGCTACATGTACAATACACAGCTACATGTACAATACACAGCTACATGTACAATACACAGCTACAAATACACAGCTACATGTACAATACACAGCTACCATGTACAATACACAGCTACATGTACAATACACAGCTACATGTACAATACACAGCTACACAATGTACAATACACAGCTACATGTACAATACACAGCTACCTACATACATGTACAATACAATACACAGTTACATGTACAATACACAGCTACCTGTACAATACACAGCTACATGTACAATACACAGCTACCTGTACAATACACAGCTACATGTACAATACACAGCTACCTGTAAAATACACAGCTACATGTACAATACACAGCTACCTGTACAATACACAGCTACATGTACAATACGCAGCTACATGTACAATACACAGCTACTCCCCTCTTCCCCATAATTTTTTCCCATTTGACAAAGACCTATGCAACAATATTGTCCCAGTAGGAACAGCTATAACACACACATGTGTGTACATGTAGATTATGTCTATTGTGTATGAATGTTCTATGTACTGTACTGTGTAATGAATTTTTTTTTTACCAAGTAAGACTTTCAATCTTATAATAATACTCACCCAAACCCTTGCTTTTAGTTCAGACTGTGCAGTATGACTTGTAAAAACCCTACAGTATCTATTATGTTTCAGATTACACAAATACGAATCTAACCTGGAAGTTATTGAGGAGACCAAAGGAGCACCTCCCATCTTTAGCAGAGTTTGGAATGAGCTCCAGGAAGGACGCATTGCAGAGAGCCTCGAGATTGTTACGATCGGAATCCACATACAAACAAGACGAGGGATAGCAAAGGGTGTCAGAAAAGTTAGCGCAAGCAGGGAAGTTGCTCATGACGGAGTAAGGCACCGCCCCACACGCCAGTGACACGTTGCTCGGGTCGATCACGTAGCTGGCGTTGTTGCCGTCTATATCTCTGCAGGTGGAGAGAGATTCGAAGAAGGACTGGGGACTGCCAGGAGCGTTGCGAAGCACCACCATCCCTCCCATGATGGCCATGGCCAAGTAGGTAAGGTTAGTAATGACAATGGCTACTAAAGTGCCTTTGGGGATGGCAGTCTGTGGATTCTGTACAGAATAAATAAATATATCCCATATTTCAAGGTGGCACCTGCAATATTTCTTATTATGTACATAATATAAAGCAGTATATTAGCTGAATATAGTGTAGTGTATTCCACAAACTAATAAATTTAACCACCTTGTACCAGTCACCCACCCTGTACCTGTCACCCACCCTGTACCAGTCACCCACCCTGTACCAGTCACCCACCCTGTACCAGTCACCCACCCTGTACCAGTCACCCACCCTGTACCTGTCACCCACCCTGTACCAGTCACCCACCCTGTACCTGTCCCACCCTGTACCAGTCACCCACCCTGTACCAGTCACCCACCCTGTACCAGTCACCCACCCTGTACCAGTCACCCACCCTGTACCTGTCACCCACCCTGTACCTGTCACCCACCCTGTACCTGTCACCCACCCTGTACCAGTCACCCACCCTGTACCTGTTACCCACCCTGTACCTGTCACCCACCCTGTACCAGTCACCCACCTTCAGGTTGCCAGATATGTTGGCACCAGCCAGAATTCCAGTGGCTGCAGGAAAGAATACGGCAAACACTGTGAAGAAAGATTCAGGAGAGCCCTCCGTGTTGCTGAACTGAGGACCTATATTGTCCCGAACAGTAGGCCCTGCAAGTTGACAGTGTGAGTGTTTCAAACATACACACAAAAAATAAGACAGTCAAGTAATAGCAACTACCTATGCTAAACATGAGCAAAGTGAAATGTTGTCACCAGACTATGATAGACTGGTACAGTATGCCTGCAAACCAAGTACCTGAACACTTACTCCACCAGATTCAGATGGAGCCACTTTTGTCTCAGGTATGAATATTTATTCACAGAAAAAAAAAAGAAAAAAAAAAGAAAAAAAAAAGAAAAAAGAAAAAAAAAAAGGCACAGAATGCACCTAGTCAGCATGAAAGAGACAGACATGAAAAAGGTAAAGGGTAGATGACATGTACATACATGTATGTACATTAAAATGTTAACATTGATGATAGTGAGTACATGGAAGGAGAATACAATCATAATATGCCTCCATACATTTCTCACACCATGTGTGTGTGTGTGTGTGTGTGTGTGTGTGTGTGTGTGTGTGTGTGTGTGTGTGTGTGTATAGTGCAAGAACTCTCAGTGAGATCAACTTACAGCTGTATCCAGTGAAGCCTCTGTCGATGTCCCGATCTCCCGCAGGACGAGGGATGAAGCTGCCAATGACCACATCAGCTATGGCCACTAACAGGATAAAGAGCAAAGCAATCTGGATCTGTGGGCGGGGAGGCAAGAAGTCACATGACATGTTACAGTTACTACACATCATCACATTACTGGTTGCCATGACTGCGTGTTGACATGTCTAATAATCACAGCTGATACTGCAGAATGTGGGCACAAGTCAAGTTATTATGATGCAGCAAAACCGCATGAAATTTAACAGATCTGTTATTTGGCAGACTGTCACTAGTTCAGTAAACTAGTAGTACCAACTAAATGCACTCAGTAAACTAGTAGTACCAACTAAATGCACTCAGTAAACTAGTAGTACCAACTAAATGCACTCAGTAAACTAGTAGTACCAACTAAATGCACTCAGTAAACTAGTAGTACCAACTAAATGCACTGCCAATACATAGCATCACCTCTATGGAGTCCTCATCTATGTAAGATGCACTCTGCCAAATACCACATTTATATCTGAAAGCTAAGTCACGCACACACACACATGCATGAACACACATGCATGACCGTGTAACTGATGCACTTACATAGGCCTCAAAGTCCAGTCCAACGAGTGCTACAAGCAGCAGGAGGGAGACCAAAACAAAGCCCACCACCCTGATGTCGTTGACGCGAGAGCCAGTAAAGGAACTACCAGTGTGCTCCTGCAAACAAAGTCAGAGTGAGTGATCACATGATCAAACAAACAATATCCACGAGTGCAAACAAAGTCAGAGTGAGTGATCACATGATCAAACAAACAATATCCACGAGTGCAAACAAAGTCCGAGTGAGTGATCACATGATCAAACAAACAATATCCACGAGTGAAGCAAGACATTACATACATAGATAGATGTGGTATTCTAGTAGTACATGTAATGGAGCAATGAAATTGACTGTAATCAGGTAAAGATCGTCAGGTCTTGTAGACCTTTACTCTTTCCAAACACCAAATACAATAGTGGCACACAACACAAGGATTACGAGAGTAGCTGAAATGACACTACCTCCCTCCCGCATGTCTTAAGGTGAATATACCATTTCACTGTGCTGTTAAAAGTGCTGCTAGGGATACACTCAGTTCTAGAAAACTAGCGGTGAGAAATTATGGAATTCATAACAGGGCTACTCAAAACAACAACAAACATTTTATTTGTAGATAGTAAACTCTCCATGGATTAGCTCTTCATCTATGGATAAAAAAATCAATCATTAATTGTGCTGCAGCACACTCTTAGTTATGTATATCAGCAGCAATAGTTTGCCTGCTACAGTAACTGGCAGGACAGACTACACCATCTCACGATTGTAATGCTAACACAACAACTTCAGTGAAGCTAGTCTGATGCTCTGCACTCACTAGCAATAAATCTGCCACAGTCTCTGCAAATCCCACCACATAGAGTGCCACTGCTACTGCATTGGCCAGAGAGAAGATGATCCCAATGGCACCGCCTGAAGAGAAATTAAAAATGGGGGGGGGGGGGGGGGGGGAAATAAGAAGAAGAGTGAAAGGAAGACCAGTAATAAAAAAACAACAAAAAAAACAACAACAACAATCTCTTAGTATGCAAAAGTAAGTGTTTGTTTTGTTCATTATGAAATTTGTTGTTCTCTCTCATGTTTGGTAGTGGTCATCACCTTTACTTGTCAGTTGTAAATTTATTAAAAAGTGTGCAAAGCGTATAGCAAGTCTTTAGTACATATTCGCATCTGGCAGAGATATCGCGTAAACAGTAAGTGTGCTGCTAAGAACCATGGATTAAAATAACTAGCAAGTACCCTGCCACATAGTGGTGCTTGACATATTGCAAAGTAAGAATGCAGTAGCACAAGTTATCTTGCTCAGTTATCATTCTCTACCGTTGGTTAAGGTTACATAAGTTTCACTCTCCTGCTCCTTTTTTTCTGAACTATCTGAGCTTTTCTTCTACCCCACCTCTCCTATCTTCAGCTCTTCTTCTTGAGTCATGGGGCCCCCTTTTCCTTTGTCTATCTCTACTGCATTTATGTCCTACTTTGAGAAACTTATGTCTTCTATTTTGAACTTTAGCCTTTCTTTTGAAAACTACCCCGCCTTTACTCGTCAATTCCACCCACTCTTTAGCTATAATTAATCGCTCGCCTTTTTGCCTTCTCTTCCCTCCCATTTTAAACTTACACCGCCTTACCTCGCCGATTCCATCCACTTTTCAGTTACAATTAATCGCCTTTTACCTTCTCTTCCGTACTTTCGCCTTCCTTTTTGAAACCTACGCTGCCTTCCATCGTCTATTGCACCCACTTTTTAGAAATAACCAGCATGTTCTACTGAATGTGACGACACTTTACCTACGACAAGGTGACGGCGCTTTGCCAAACCGTACAAAGCTCATGAATTATTCATGAATACACACACCGTCGGTCGTCGTTGTCGTTACTGACACACAAGCGTATTATTATCTGTGGTAAATCGTATATCAGAGCAGAACAGCTAAAATAAAAATCACAGCATGGGGATTTCCTTTAGTATTCACTAGTATAGTTAAGACCACAATACTGAATAGTATTCCATACAATGATACTAACACTATAGCAACCTCATTCCTGCCCTTATGTGTAGTTCATCTGGAACACAATGGTCAACACAGCCAGTAAGGACATGTACCAAAGAGATGCCAACTATTTTAAGCATGTATCCCATACATTAATTACTAACAATCATTACTCAGGAGTAACTGGTATTTTTCCCCTCCTAATTCCTCACTAAATGTATCATATCCTTAACCTCGCATAAACTTACCAAACTGAGGTCCAAGGCTACGAGATATTAGATAGTAAGCTCCTCCTCCTTTGACTTCCCCGTTGGTGCAGATAGCGGACATGGAGAGAGTAGTTATGACAGTGACCACACCAGAGAGAAGGACGATAACTGCCGCCAGTCCAATCCCGGCCTGACCCACCACCCATGTCAGTCTGATGAACAACATCACGCCCCAAATGTTCAGCAGACACCGAATCTGCAACATACAATCACGCACACAAACACAGAGATAATGGGATAAAGGGAACAGATATATACACACATGATTATGTGGACTCACTGAAACTTAGAAAATAGATATTATCTGAGATTTTTTATTATATCGTATAGCTTTCTTCTTTTATTAGAAGGGGTGACTATATAATTGAGGTGAGCTAGGTCTTAGTAAACGAGGTTTCACTATAAGGCAGTTGTGATGCATGTAATCACGGATCTCACTTGATGAACTTCACAATAAAAAATATAACACCAACTGTTTGAAGTAATGACCACTCAACTTCTGTGAGAGTGAAGGAGCACTGAAGTTTACAATGATCCAGTGTCACGTTGTCTGTGTGTAAGTGTGTGCATGTGTCAGTGTGTGTGTTGGTAGCACTTATAAGTGTGATAATTTGATGTACATAGTTTAGAAATCCACACCTAGCGCACATGTGCAGTACAGATTATGCGTGGATTCAAGAAACTTTTTCCACCTAAACACTTGAAGTCCTGAAGCAAATGATTTTATAGTATGATGTGGAGAGGAAGGTGGGGAAACTTTTTAAAGACTACAGATCCTCAAGCTAGTAAGTGTCTCGCTCGCTTCGTTCGCTCAGCAAATACCCACTTACCAACACACCCTTAATCCATCCAAATTTCTTAGGGCCCGTGGATTTCTTCTTCCAGAACTGCCACTTCTTGATAGTGGCAGGACTTGGACTTTCCCCCTCATCTTCCGCTCCTTCTCCGTCTACCTGTTCATCCGCCATGCCATCCTATAAGAAACATCAACAATACTCAATAGCAAGCAAAATGACAATCAATGAATCAGCAAGGAACTATATCATAATCACACACACACACACACACACACAGAGTTTGCTCTGTGTATGTACAGTACGTATAGCTACCAAAGATGAGGTGAAGTTGATGAGCATGTGGTAGTACTAGTGATTGTGACCGTGCTGATTGTGTGTGTGTGTGTGTGTGTGTGTGTGTTACACAATGTACACAAGTCCAACAGAAGCCAGTCACGTCATGGTGGTGACATTGGGAAGGCTATGGTGGTGACATTGGGAAGGCTATGGTGGTGACATTGGGAAGGCTATGGTGGTGACATTGGGAAGGCTATGGTGGTGACATTGGGAAGGCTATGCTTGTATGTACTATCAAAGTTTAATCAGCTACAGCAGGGCAAGCTAAAATTAGCTAAAACTCCAAATCCTATTTTCTTACAGAGAATCTAAAAATTCAAAGCAAACGAATTCACCTCTCCTATGTCAGTTTTCTTTCCCTCTTTATCCCACCCAATGGACTCTTTTTATTTTGCCCAACAGAACTTGCCTCAAGTTTAGCCCCTCCACGTTTTCCCTGACGAAGGTCCTCCAAGGTGGGGCGAGTGTTACCTTCTCCATCCTTGCGGTAATACACAGTCATAGGTACGGCTTCAGCTGTGTTGTAGCTCAAACTGGAGATAGTGTAATCAGCCGTATTCTCATTGATGGTGTTCTGGTGGGAAGAAAGTCGAGGCTCTTCCACATCTTCTATCTGAAACCTACCAACCATAGACACAAATCAAGACACCTTTGAGGAGTTGAATGGAGTGCAGAATGGACTCATGGGCATATAATGGGCATACCACGGCACACGCATGTCTCTGTGTGTGTGTGTGTGTGTGATAGAGGGAAATGTCTTTTTATATGATAAGGCTTTTGTAAAATTATACAATGAACCCATGGCCACACCTGTGCATGTGTATGAGTGAGTGTGTATACATACATACATATGTATGTGTATGTTGGAGACATGACTAGCTGAGTAATCCATCAACACCTAGGAAGCAGCTTAGACAGCCTTCGCCCAATCAAGTCATCTGATAGAACAGAGTGATGTGACAATTCCTACACATGCTGTACACAACTAGGCTCTCATGACATCATTTCATTGAATCTTACATCATTCTTCCCTTCACCCCCCCCCCCCCATTCCCCCAATATAAATACTTTAATATTTAATATTTTACAGAGCGTTATAATTTAAGACTTTTCGCAATCATACACACACACACACACACACACAAACACTGACAAGGAAATTCTGTACTTCCCAGGGGTGTAGTATCTTAGCAATGAATAACAACTCACCTGACCCCTGCACTTTCCTGTCTCCCAACATTGAGAATGGCTGGAACACTGTCTGATGATGTCACCCCAGTCAGCTCCACCCCACCATCATCGGTCCTTGCACTACTCATGGGCTGCCAGTGGTAGATGAGGTAATACTGCAATATGACACACAATAGGCGTTAAACTTTCTCCTCCCACCTCAATAACTCAATAGAGAAAATGAACAATTTTGGTAGAAGAGAGTAACAAAGATGTTCCCTAGAAAAAATACAGTAATAACCTCTCCCATCTATTGACTACCTATTAAATTCCTATCTTGACCCTGAACTAACGACTTGCTTAGCTAAAATCTTACTTACTGCACCACAATCTGGGTTGCCTCGAGTGTACACTTTTTCAAGCAAACAATTGCCTACTATAGTTTATACTAATACTAATAACTATAGTTGCATGAGTTGCAACCTACAGCCAATAAGGACTGCATCAATACGTCTCGCAATAATTTACGACACTAATGAACCAGATAAATACTGCTAAAACAGCTCTCCACACAGATATACCTCGACGGAACGACGCAGTACTATCAATCAAATTCACTTCTCCCGCCCGCCTCGTACAACGGAGCCACCAACCAGTTCAGTTGAGTTGACTCAGTTCAGAGGTGGGGATGAGTCAGCTCATACAGGTTTAGAGTTCAATATTACTATTTCTCTTCAATTAGAAAACCTTCTAAATAATAGTCTTTGGTTGGTCTGCGTCATCATTTTAATCAATGTAGTTTTTTGCCGCATAAAATTACAAAATTTAGGGAATAATGACAGCTGTAAATACCAACTGAGTCCTGCAGTTGGTACAGGTCATTGTGATAATTAGTTTTGATAATTGAATTCAATTTACAAGCGCTTGCCATCAATTGTCCATGGGTGTATTCTTGGGAGACCCACCCACTTGTATGAGTGTGTCCTGTAGTCATTGTATTACCATCCCAAATACCAGTAAGCTCTACTAAACTCTCCATCAATTAACTTAGCTGTGAAGTATTTTAGCTATCATAGAACATATCACAGAATCCTGGACAGTTCTGATAGCACACTGATGTGGTTCTCTTGTGTGCAAAAATAAGATGAGTAATTCAATTATTAAAAAAAAAGCTACTTAAAATATTGACAAGGGTGGCCTAAAGTATAATTCAGTTCAGTCATGACAAAATCAAGCAGAAAACAAAGGTGCATTGACAAAGAAGAGAAAGAACAAAAAAATTAACTTAATTGAAATGGTCCAATCTGGTAGGACATTACATTGGGGATTAGTATGGCTAGATTGGATTCGTTCCTAAACTGAATGTCTTAGAACAGTGCCCTCACACTAAAGCTATATTTAGCTGAAATGAACTGCAAATTCCCACCATTTCATAACAGCACAGCTGGAATTCTAAAATTACTTTTCTCTTTAAATAGATAAACTAGTCGCCACAAAAAACAAAAAGAGAGAGGTGTGGCGGGAAATTTGGGACTTTTTGATTGAGCAACAACCGCGAAGAGGCGCCTCCTCTCTCTCTAGTTCACCACCTTTAGTGTTCAAATAAAATCGCCCAATAGTTGATGCAGGCGGTAGGATTTTTTTTAATTTGAAGGTAAAGGGTGGTCTATATGATTTTAATTTTGTTAAGTTCGAGAAGAAATGGAAGACCAGGAAACTTTAGAATGTGGAAATGAAGAAGAAGTAGCCACAGACTATAAACAAAATGTAATACAAGTTGAAGCAGGACCCTTAGAGCAGCAAGAAACTAAAGAGGAAGCACCAATTGCTGTGAAAAAGGTTGAAGAGCATACTGTTGTGTCTACAGATGAAGGAAAGGCTGTGGATGGCAGAGAGAAACATACCCAGGGTGGTATAGAAGAGGAAAATGAAATGGAGGAAGATGATGAAATAAAATGTAGCAACGTTAAATTAGGTAGTCGGCCTGCAGGTCAGAATCATCCTGTCCTATCCATGCTCTTGGAGAATCAACCAGAAATTGACAACATCATTGAAGAAGTGGCTAAAAGGAGGAATTTGACAGTGCTTAATGTAAAGAGTATATTGCGTGTAAGTAGAAGGTAGCTGTGATAGTTGCAGGTACACTTTACCTAGTTTAGGTTGCTGAATAATTCAGATGTATAGTAAGGAGTCTTTTCATGATTCAATATTTTTATTAGCATGTTCTGAAAGACAAGAGAGTTTTAGCATTGGCGGAGAGAAAAGCGGCAGAGGCAGATGGTAAAGTGACAAGCGAGAAATGGAAGATGGATGAAATAATCACTTACGTATGTTATACATTTTCACATGTTTGATATGGGTTCAGTCTTCTGTGATTATCTGCTTAAAATAAATGCATCTGTATCATTTGTATGTTCCAGCTGAAATTAAGGACAAACTGAAGCCTAAAAGCATGACACCAATATAAAATCTATTATTACAAATTACACAATCTAAAGTTTTACTCTGTGAAAAATTCTTGAGTTTATATGCTTCATTTTATTTGCAGGAACCCAAGTTGACTCGATCGCGAGTGAGACAAGAACTAGAGACTCATGGTGGAATAAGTCCTGAGGAACTAGTAAGTATGTCTTTTATAGCTAGATTCTTTTTATGAAACTATTATTGACAGAACTACTCACTCTTGTTTTTTTTAGGCTTCTCTGACCAACATGATCAAAATGAAGTCTCCATTGAAAAAGAAGTCAAAGTTGGCTTTAAGGAAATCTGAGAAAAGGTTACAAGAAGGAAATGAAGAGTCTGAAAGCAGTTCTGATGAAGAATATAGTCCAGCTCAAGAAAGAAGCTTTTTATTCAGTGATGATGATGATGATGGTGGTGGTGATGATGATGATGTTGATGATGATGACAGTGATGATGATGATAGTGAGGATGACAATGAGTCTAGCTTTGACGGGAAAGATGGTCGTTCTGTGACTAGTGAAGAAGATGGAGAGGACATGAGTGTGGCTAGTGAAGAAGATGGAGAGGACATGAGTGTGGAAGAGGAGGAAGAGGAAGTGGAGGATGATGAAGACGAGGAGGATGAAGAAGAAGAAGTGGACAAAGTTGATGAAGAAATGGAAGAAGAAAATGAGGATGTTGAGGATGAAGAAGTGTGTAAGGGTGTACAGGAAGAGAATGATTTAGACAATAAAGAGGATGTTGAAAAAAGGGTAAGAGTATTAGCAGAGAAGAATATTGATGAAGTTAGTGATTCAAGTGGCACTAATTTGGATAAGGATAGAGGTGGCAGCCTAACTTTGACTTCTTCTGTCAGCACCTCTGCCTCTCTCACGTGTGCAAAATTACAAGTTTCTGCAAGTTCTTTAACATATTCTAAAGCATGTACTTTGATTCCCTTCAAACCTCTAACACAAGCATTGAGCGGTCAAATTCAACCTGCTAGCCCAAAGCTTATTGCTACAGTGTCCCTCTCTACCAATAATGCTTCTCAACTTGCACCCAATTTCTCTCAATGTGCACACACTCTTTCTGAGGCTCCTTGTACGGCTACAGTTACTCCAAGTCCAGCTGAGCTAGTTTCATCATCCTGTTCTACTGTCTTGTCCACGATTCAAGTTAATACCATCTCTTCCTCCTCAATCAGTGTTAATAATTCCACACAGCAGAATCAGACTTCTTCTTGCTCATCATCTCCATCCGACACTGCCATGTTATCGCCGCTTCCTCCTTCCCCTCCTCCTGGCTTTCCAATGAATACAGCTCCATTGCTGTCACCGATACGGTCTCCTATACAACATTCTACTACTGCCTGTACTTCACTGGTTCCTCCGCCAGATAGAAATCTGATCTATGAGACGGCAGCACTTCTAGCTTCAATGTCCGACCCCAGTCATAGCCCCATGAAGGGTTTGATGTCTGGTAGCCCTTTTAAGGTGGATGTAGCTCAGTCTCATCCAGCAGCAAAGACAAGTACATCAACTTCTTCTTGTTTTAGTCAAGGATCAGCATTAACAAGTTCCAACTCGGCACTGAGTGTGTGTCAGGGACCAACATGCAGCCAAGGCACTGAACAGCCTATGAAATCTAATCACGTTCGCTTTAGTTGCACTGAGCAGACACAGAATGATGGAGGTCTCACTGAGCGGAGGATAATGGAGAGTTGCTCTGAAATTCCAGATATGTCTGCCACTGCTTCCACAAGCCAGTTTCAGGCTGTATTTCCTGAAGAGTTTTCCGAGGTATTTTAGTATTTTTATTGTTATAATTGTTGTTGTTTATAAAAGCTATCTTAAATATCAAACTGGAGAACTTAATCATTTTAATGTACCAGATTTATTTGTTTTGAGTTATTATTTTCAGAAACAGTGATACATTTTGCCATGCAACTATGTTTTTTTGCACTGTTGATGATACTCCCTTTATGGAGTTTAAAATTTTTAATAGAGCTGGAATACTGGTACACTGTGAAGGTACCCACTGAAAAATATTACTAGACAATACCTAATTATGTGGACATTCTTGTTGTATAGTTACACATGAAGCTGTACAATACAGCCATGTTCTGGCACATGAATGCTTGCAACAATACTGACTTCATCAAGTGTTACTGCCCAGTCTAGCAGAGTTCCCATGTCTCACCTTTCCACTCCTCCATTTCTAACCCAAACCTGTTTTGAGCCACTGCATTGCTACTTCATTCTGATCATCCCCTTATCTATAAATTAGTCTTCTAAACTATCAGATGAGCCCAGACTTACCATTAAGATATCCCACAAAATGGTAGTGTTAGTGATTTATGCAGTGTGTGTACTTGTGGTGGGTGGCATCAGAAGTTTTGATTAGTGCCTGTTTATTCTGAGTTTTTTTGGAACCAGTTAGTTGATATTGGTACCAACACTGATATATTACTGTGCAAAGATTTTAGGGGGGGGAGCATTTTGCTTTCTTGAAATCAATTTTGCCCCCTGAACATTATAATGATCTCCATGGTGACATTTGCCACAAAATTTTCATCAATTTCACAATTACAGGAAAACCCCATGAAATTTCAAAAATGTTGATTTGGCCCCTCTTGAGTTTGTTCTAAAAAAATACCCTGACTGTGCGTGTGCATTGGCAGTTGGATTTTTTACAATTAGGTATAATACCAAATACATTTGGCAGTAATCATTGTATAAGTATTCATATTAAGTATGGTTCTGCATTAATCATGATGATACTCTTATCACTGTATCACTTAGTATGTACGTATATATGATATTACTTAACAAGTATAAATGTGATATTGTGTTTGTTATTTAATCTGTTGTGAATGCCTATTGTCTGAATATTGTAATTCAATACAGGAAGGTGAAATAGCTAAAAGGACGAGGTCAAAGTTGCCACTTAATGACACATCCATTTCTGCCATTGAAGGTGTGTATAAGATGATTTTTATACAGTAAAAGATAGACTCATTGATATAAGTAGTAAAAAATTGATAATATACTGAACAAGACTAAATAGAATTGAAATGTTAAACAATTAAATTGAGACTCTGCAGAGTCTAAACATTTGATGATAATAATGTTAAAATGATCTTTTCTAAGGAAAAGAAACGGTAAATTGTGAAAATGTCTTGGTTGTCACTGGGGAATCAAACCCAAGACCCCTGGCTTTAGTCACCAGTGTTCTAACCACTGAGCTATGACAACCCACAACTTTTCAGACTGCCACATTTTACTTTTACACTGTTGAGTAGTACTGCTTGATGACTGAGATTTTTTTTCAGTTGCTTTTCCTTTGACCCTTTGACTGAGAAATGTTCATTCAAGTTTTTATGAAGGGTCAGAACTTAATTATTGATTATAATGAATACTATGATTATAATGTAATTTTTGAGAGGTGTAGTGATGCGGTTTAGATAATTCTATTTTTAGCTATTACTTGTTGGACTACACACGTCAATAAACTTTAATTCTAATACAATGTTTCGACCAAGTTTGCTGGTCTTCTTCATGATTGTCTTTCATGATCACCCCCTATGTCCAAGGCATCAGTGAGAAGATAAAGAGAGTATGCCACAAAGCAGGCATTTCAGTGGCATTTCGTTCAGGGAGGACACTAAGATCCATCCCGACTCAAGTGAAGCCAAGACCAGATGACAAAAATCTGCCTGGTGTGATTTACAGAATCCCATGTTTGGACTGTAACTGCTCATACATAGGTGAAACGGGTCGGACTCTGCAGGTTCACATGAGTGAACATGAGAATTAAAGTTTATTGACGTGTGTAGTCCAACAAGAAACAGCTAGCAAATAAAATTATAATGGTTATTGCAAAGATTATAATATTATCTATTTTTTCTACTACTTCTATCAGTTAAGTAATAAAACTATGTATGCTATGTAATAATTTTTTGATCTGAATGGACTTAGCAATGTTTGTTCCTCCTGACGATGAAGACCCGGCTACTCCAAGTGAGAAGGCGGAGTCAGTTACCATGGAAGAAGATGATATGGAATGGCAGATGTGGCTGAGTGACTTGTTTAGTGCCGATAGTAAGCAGTGGTGCATGTGGTATATGTGTTTGTTACATGGGAAGCCAGTTTGAATAGAATTAACGTTTGTACTGTTTTCTGGGAGAGTTCCATGGAATTGAGGAACGTAGGAAGCCGAGCATGTGCACTACAGAGAGCTTTTGATTGGTCAAAATATTAATTATGTAACTATAGTATGAAGGACAGATTGTGAGATTATTTTCATTATTGTTATTTTCATTATTGTTATTATTATTATTATTATTATTATTATTATTATTATCATCATCATCATCATCATTGTCATCACTGGGTCAAAAATGACCTGTTATGGCTTTTGTCACTAGTACCATATCAGGTTGTTGGTATGGTATAGTTACAATATTATAAAAATGGTGGATTTTTTTTTTTCAGTAATAGGGTAACATTTCTTTGCCACTCTCTAATTAAGTGCTTGCAATGTGAAAAAAAAAAACCATAATATGTTACAAAGAGAAGTATAAACATCTTTTAAAAGAGTTTTTCCTACATGCTACCTATTTCTAACGGCTAATTGTTAAACTATTGTTTTTATATAGGAGACAATTTTTGGAACTATGCTATTCTAGTTGGATACTATGTACTTGTAAAGAAATTAATTTATTGTCCTAAGTTCCACAATCTGTTTCTGATGAGGTGGTCTCTCCAACTTATCTAGGTCTTCACATAATAATTGTCTTCTGGTGTGGGTTAAATTTGGACTTCACTTAATATATGGGGCTAAGCTTTGGTTCAGTTGCATAAAAAAGTTTTTTTTAATACTTTTGTGTAGTCTTTTCCTTTGTTCCATGGCACAGGTCTGTGTTTTGTAAGTGTTAATCTTTCTCACGAGACAAAATTATTTACGTCTTTTAATTTTCAATTTTCATCCACTTTAAGATTTTTTTTTTTTACTCTGCTGTCACATGTTGGCCAAGTTTTTTTTTTTTAATTAGCATCAGGCAGGATTGAGTAAGACTGGAGTAAAATGTGTGACTTATAAAACAACAAAATTAACAGCAGCAAAAAAACAAAACAAAAACAACAACAATTCACTGAAGTTAGTCAGTACCTCTAAGATGTTTACTGTACTAAGTAGGTAAACCATCAGCAGTTGAGCTCAGGTAATGCAGCTCATCTAGCAATGTAATTGTGAACTCGTAGAATACTAGAACCTGTCAGTAGGTAAAGAATCATCACTTCGACAAGAGTGAGGATTGGCAGGAATTACGGAGTAACTATGGCCATTCCTTACCTAACAAGTTTTAAAATTAATTTAAAATGCTCGGTGTCCACTGCATTAGGTCCATCTGGTGCTAATGACAGCATTGCGAGTGGGTGTGGTGAAGATGATGGAGACACTGAATACAGTTTTCCAATCGACCAGGTGGATGATGAGAAAGAGGAATTTAGGAATGACAGGGCTGTCAAAATATCCAGTAAATAAAATAGCTTGACTAATACAATTCCAAATATGCATTGCATATACCAATTTATGCAGAGAAAGAAGTTGATGACCTTTTAAGTGAATATCTGTATCCGGTGAGTGACATGAAAATTTAGTCAAGATTTTTAACTGTAATATGCTGTGATGCTTTAGTCAGCGACTGGCGTTGATGGACTTATTTCAACTGATGGGCTGGACCTTACCAGTGCTTACTTGCTCCAGTCTCTCGGGTGAGTGGATGTTTTAATAGTTGCTGTGTAAGATGTGAAATGTAAAACTTATATACAAGCACTTCACAGAGTGCTAAACCCTCAGCTTAGTCTGACCCTGTCACTTACGAGATAAATAGCATCAATGGTGTTAATCTCTAGCCAAGTGTACATTATAACTTTGAACTATACACACAAAAGCATGATCCAGACTTTAGATTAGTCAGGCATGGCCGCGTTAGGACTTATTGCAGGCATTACAGTGATGTTCCCATGTTAACACATGTAATGGGGAAGCCAACGATAGCCTACTACCAAGAAGACTAGAAGTCAAAGTCGTGCGATATCATTTCCTTCCCTTTTCAAATTAATGTAATTATTCTAAATAAAGCTATGTACATACAATAATAATAATAATAGTAATAATGAATAAATAAAAATTATTGTGCATGTGTTTGTTCAAGTTTGAAATGTGTCGTGGAAAGCCTCTTCGAAAGTAATATATGTTTACAAGTTTGATAGCCTAAACAAAGCAGGAAACCATCTGGATGATCAGTACTGATATTCAAATGTTGAACTTTCACTTGTGCTTTTTGAGTCAACAAGCTACTGCAGCAGCTGGGCAAAACACCCAAGACTGAAGGTAGAGGGCAAAATTTCACTACATGCAACCTTGCTAGCGAACTACAGGAATGTGTAATAATAAAGGGCATTAACTCAAAGTTGATAGTGATTGTATGGGTTTTAGGACATGAACTAGCAAAATAATAGACGAGAGAATAAAAGAAGGAGGGTGTACATACATGGAATGCCTGTATACATGTATTTGTATGACAATTAGAAAGAGTAATCACTTGTGACTTGTCGGCTGAATTAATCACCAGCCATTATATAAATCTTTTTTTTTTTTACCATTTTTGTTTGTCTTTTGAAAGGTTAAGAATTTGTTCACACTAATGGAGTATAATTAGTGACAATCTACAGTTAGATTTAGGACTCATTTTGTAATTTTACTCCTGATGCAGTGTGTGTCTTCATATTCTGGTCTGTGATTAAGATAATACAAAACAGAATTGAATGCTCGATTTCAGAATATTAATTTTCAGTAAGCTGAATTATTACATCAGTAAGTAGCCATTCTCTGTTAATGCAGCCTATCATTCAATTAAACTTAGCCCTAATATAATTAATCTAATCATTGGCTGTATACAAAGAAGAATTGGTGTAATTATATTTAGTCCAGAATGACCAAATTATTGAAAGAATACTGCTATTTCCTGCAGACTTCAAAACCTTCTGATGCAAGGCACAAGCACAGGTAGTAGCAGTAATACTCGTGAGACCTCATCCATGCAAGCTACGGGATCACTAATAGAATCATTGGAAGGGAAGCCAGATGTCCACCTCACATCCGAACAGACGGTTCAGCTTGGCGTTCAAATTCAGCAAGTGAGGAAGCCATTAGTCGAGCCAGTCATCTATCAAAATGTTTACTCTCTTTATTATGCATTACAATATATAATTTTATTTATTTATATTCTTAGCATTATCAATTGCTCATGCAAACGTTTGTTTTGTCCCGGTTTGAGCCGAGCCTACTTCATGTGGCTAAGTTGGCTGCTCAAGCTGTGGTGAGTTTTATAAATAGAGGAATGATTTGTCTTTTCATAGTTGACAATGTGGATGTATTATGTAATAGAAAGAACTTCGTCAACTGAAGTTTGATGCCAAGAGTAAGTTCACTGCAGAATATTTAATTTTCTGTGGTAGTTTATTACTTATGAAATGTAGCTGAGAGTCAGACTGCTCTGTGGACTATACCGTGCTTTGAAGAGGGAATAAGACTCACCAATAGACTTGACCCTTACAAAGAAGATGCTGTGGAACTTATACCAGGTCTGAGAGAATGATAATTACAGGGGCAGAAAACAATCAGGCTAAATGTTGTATTTGATTATTCAGCATCAGGAAACCCTTGTCGGATACCAGATAAAGTCAAAGACGTTCTTATGAACAATTGGACTTATTGGATGTTCCCTCAATTTCTCCCTCATATAGGATTTGGTGAGAAATACTTCAATAGTTGAACAATAGAATAGAGTATATTGTCTATTAGTGCACAGTTACTTTATTGGCCATTATATTGTCAGGGTCTTTATTAAAAGAAAAGCAGCCCAATTGTCATTACACGCAGGAAGAAGATTAGTAAGTTTGAAGTTTCGTTAGACTCATTCAATTATTTTAAAAACTAATACATTGCATTTTGCTTCATGTATTTTAAATTATTTCCATGGACTAGAAATTGTTGAATGATTTTTTATTTTTTCTAGCCTACTGGTGATGGGTATGGATCATTATGGCAGTACTAATTGGAAAGTTATTCATGAGAATTTGCTTCCTGTAAAGACCCCCAAGCAGGTGATTTATAGTCATAACCATGCTATGCGTATACAATATATAATATATACTGTATAATAATTAATATAATATATACATGCATATTATGGGATTGTGATTTAAATTTATTGAACTGTCTTGACTTCTTAGTGTGGTGTATCACTACTACTATTACAGCCATAGTTTACAACTTTATTTGCAGTTTTGTGGGTATTCACTTGTGTGTGTGTGTGTGTGTGTGTGTGTGTGTGTGTGTGTGTGTGTGTGTATGTGTTCAATCCACACAAGCCATGGGGGAATCAGCTAGGAATTTTAAGCACCATAAAAAAGGAGCTGCATCAGCAATAAAATTGTTAGGAGCATGATATGACTGAAACTAACGTGATTCATTGTGTGATATTTTACAGCTGCATTTACGTGTGAAGAATTCATGTGCTAAGCGATCCGGTGACAATGCCATTAAGGTGAATTCGATTAAGTTGTGTTACTTTTAGAATACTAATTTTTTATATTAATTAAGTAGCATTTTAAGAAATTCAATGAAGTTCTGATTCCGTATACAAGAAAAGGTAAGTGTTTACTTTAAAAAAAATACTGCAACATTATTTTCTATTATTAAATTTTTTATTTGGTTGCTGTGCAGAAGGGAGTGATTGTAAGAAGAAAAGGTCAAATGAAGATCTTCCCGAGTGGGTTTTGGTGAGTTTTATGAATTCCACTTTTGTACAGTTAGTCATCAAAATAATAATAATTTTGAAGAATTATTTAGGGAAGAAAGAAGATAAGAAAGAAGTCAAGAAAGAGTCAAAGAAAAAAGAGAAAGCATTAGAGTCTACTTCTGCTAAATCTCTCAACACTTCACTGAATAAATTGCTACAGTTGTCTGGCGAGGCTATCCATCAACTTAAAAGCTCATCAAGTCGCGCCACCTCAGCAGCATCATCCAATAAAATTAAGAATGACAAGCTCAATATGAAGCCGCTATTGCCGGCTGGGACTCCAGTATCTACTGCAATCTCTTCTTCTTTGGCTTTGGGGATGGCCGACACAACATCTCAGGCCAAGAGACATTTGGCACCAGCTTCTTCTGGTGCCCCAAAGCGTGCAAAGCTCGATGACAATACTTCAAATACGAGAGATAGGGTCACAAAGGCACTGGAAGAGAGTTTGAAGGCTTCAGTAGATGCTGCAGCAGCACAAGCTCTCTCCACAGGCTCTTTATCAGAGGCAAACATGGACATTTTATTACATGCAGCTGGATTGGAGGTAAAAAACAAAACAAAACAAAACAACAACAACAAAACAACTAATAAAATCCTACTGGTAATAAGTATGTGATTCTCTTTTAGCTGAGTGACATGCAGTGTGTGACTTAACAAATTTATTAGAAACAAAAATTTGCATTTACAGTCCATATGGACTGAGTTAGCTAACAAAAAATAAATCTCTCCCCTCCTAAATATAGGGTAATTGTCCAGTTTTAATGATAGCTTAATGCTGCATTGGTATTTACTAGATTTTAGTATTATTACAAATCTATCAGGGTTGTTTTTCCCCCAATTTGTGTGTGGGTTGCACTGGCTTGGTAGTTACAAATCTATCAGGTTGTTTTTTCCCCAATTTGTGTGTGGGTTGCACTGGCTTGGTAGTTAGCTACTATATAAATAAAAAAATAATTACTATTTTGGCTCAAAGTATTATTTTTAAGTAATTTTTTTTTGTCTTCATAGGCATCCTCTTCCTCTGCTAAATATGCATACAGGTATCTTGGTGAAGTGAAGGTAAGATGGCCCCTCCTCTTTGCATATATTATTACCACATTATTGATTTGTATTGATAGGCATGTTTACTTGGTGAGGATGGCATGAAAAGATATGACCAATTCCTGGAAGTTTTGGTTAGAGGCTGCAAGCAGAACTTGCCTCCATGCCAGGTGAGTTTTATCACCTGTGTTATTGTTGTTGTTATTATAATTATTATCATCACATCTTCAAACAGATCTACAACGAAGTGAGAGTCATTCTCCACCCATGGCCACACCTTGTTCAACTGTTCACAGAATTTCTGACCCCAGAAGATTGCATTAAAGCAAATGCTGTTAGTATTAGTAACATGTACCAGAAAGTGTACCATGTGATATTGCATGAAGATACTTTCATTTTATTTAGATGCAAGACAAGTGCCAAGTTAATAGTGTGAAGTCATTTATGTCTCGACTTGAAGTAAGTTGTTTGCTATGGGTGTAATGGCAGATGTGATTGTGTAGCATTGTTCATGAAGGACAAGTTTCAAGATTCTCCTGTGGAAATAGACCGTATGTTAAATAATCTACTGAGTCTAGATGTCCCTGGAGTGACTAAACACCAAGTGAGTGTTTGTGTGGAAGAAGTTTTAGTGAAAGTTTTGGAATGTAGCAGGATACAAGTAAACTGATATTAAAATGCTTTCCTTCTTTGTCAGGTTTATTCAAAAATGGCTCCTTTGTTGAAGGCTCATGAAGACTTAGTAATGGAGTTGAAGAAGTTTCTTTACCAGCTGGCTCCAACACTTGAGTATGTTAGTGCATTTGGGGTGTTAAAAAAGAGCTCAACCTTTTGTCTGTAATTTGTATGTATAGATATGATAGCGTTTTTGATGAAGTTTCAGCTGAGGATTCTGATCACGCTGTGAGTTAATAATCAAGGGATGTTTTTGGTAAGGTATTGATGATCCCATACTGCATAGATAGTGAAATGATGTGCCTCTGGTTGTCGACTGAACATATTAATCAGGTCATTCCCTTCTTTTTTTTCTTTTCTTTTTTTTTTATGCATTAAATATTACGACTATTATATCGCTGAAATGACTGTCAATGATGCAGCTAAACTTACAGAAACTGAGAAGCAAGCATCCAACAGCAAATTAAATTTTTGTCTTCTTCAGTTTCCCTATACCTCTGCCTGTTAGTGCAGAGCTTTCTCATGCAATACCTCATTGGGGGCTCAAGTATCAGCCATCTCTAAGATCCTGTAGTCATAGACTGACAGAATAAAGTGTGGACTGTACGCACATTGCATACTTGGCTGAGGGTTAGTAAATATTTTCAGCTTACACTACTTTAGTCATAATTGAAGAATGTACACATACTATTGTGAGTGAGTGAGTGTTGTTTTCGTTGTTTGTTTTGTTGTTTTTGTTTTTTCTTTACATGCGGTGTTGAAATGCAGTTTGTTCACTTTGTAGTGGGACCAATTTGAAAATGTATCATTTGGCACAACCCCTGCTGATGCCAACTCTGGGGGCAACTTTAGTGTCGGACCTTCATCCTCATCACACTTTATCTCTCAAGTCTTGCCTCATCCTCAGCAGTCGCGCCATGGACCGTCTCCACTGGCAAAGTCCTGGTCACCAGCGTCATCAAGATCTTCGTCCTCCAGGTCAAGCAGGAGATCTTCCAAATCCAGTGATATGAGTCAACTTAGTGGTATTGTAAGCCTTCAACAACGTCGCTCTACATCCCAGAAGAGGCTCAGGAGTGGTCAAGTGTCTTCTCCGAAGAATGCTTCGAAAAAACCTCCACTCCCTCTGGCAGAGAGACAATCATTTGGCGAAATCAGTTCGGTTGGTAAAGGAAGAGCTACCTTTAAACGACTCGAAAACCAGAGGGCCTTGACTGCTTCATCTGTGAACCATTGCAGCATGCCAGAGAAGGTAGGGGAAGACAGAATACCAGATGGTCAAGATTATCCTCCTGTGTCTGAATCTGAAAACTTGTCCTGCGAGTCAGTAAAAGGTGTCGTTACTCTGCGATTAGGCGGTGGCGATAATTCTTCTGGATTTGGAGCAACCAATTCACATAATTTTATGCCGTTGATGCAGTGTGAGACAAACACACACACAAGTCCTTTGATATCCTCACATGATCAGCTGTCAAGCCCCAATGATAGATGTTCATATGAAACAGTCACTCCAGTGTCACAAACATGTAAAGGAGCTCTGCTACAAGAGCAGCAAAACAGAGTGCCTACAGTGGCTCTTTCAAGTCCAGCATCTTCTCTTTTAAATTTCAAAACAACATGTCCTCATGTTCAATCATCAGCTGTGATACACGATGGGAAAAAGGAGGTTTCTTCTCTTACACCAATACTCTCTACTCCCAGTCACAGCACGCCCAAATCTGTTGTATCCTCTGGTTCTAGTAAAATATTAGCAGGACGTATCACAAATGGAGCACACAGACAACCGACAACACCTAGCAGGCACAGTAATGGATGGACCAGGTAAAGGTCTATAATTCTTAGTTTTATCAATCTTTTACTGTAAGTGATACTTTTGCAGGGAGGAAGACAGAGTAATTTTGAAATCGTGCTTGCATGCTACTCTGAAGCTCCCTGATGATAGCAAATGTTTCAATGAAATTGCACTTCAACTTCAAAGAGAACCTGACGAGGTATGTGATATAAGCTGTTTTTGCTACATCAACCTTATCAAATTGAAGCTTTTTCTCAATATTGGTGTTTTTTATATTAGCATACCAGGACTATTGTTAAAATATGTATGCTAAATATCTATTTGCTTAATGATACTTGAGGTTATCAGTAACTCTATTCTATCATGTTGCGAATAACCTCTTGTGTTGGGGATGAAGTAATTCTCAGAAGAGTTGTTCAGTTTTTTTTTGTTGTTGTTTTTTTTAGTGCAGTTGTCTTGGCTTACTTGACAATGTGTGATACTTGTGTATTTTTGGATGTAGATAAGAGCAAGATATGGAGAATTATTTGAACTATACCAATCAAAACGATCAAAAGACAAATTTTCATTGCCGACATGAAATCATTCATATTTATTCATTTGAGCAGCTATTTATTTTATTAAATGCTGGAATAATAAATTTTGATCTTTTAATGACATTTAGAATCCAGCAAGTATAATTGATGCATTTGGTGACATAAGAAATGGATTTAAGATAAGTGTTTGTAAAAACATGCAATGCCTTATATACAAATCTGCATTCACAAAATGGTAATTAAAAAGCATTGTGGATCAGATCTCAAAGTCCATGGCCAATAGCTGTGTGAAATTGAGTAAGAACTGTCTTTTAATTATAAAGGATGTATACTGATCAGTAGTATAACTTAATATATTTCATTTTAATGGTGTATATTATTTTATCAAATTTTTATTTCTGAGTTAAGTGTCATTTGTGCTGAAGAACTACTGCAATTTGCAGCTGCTGTTTGCAGGTCACTCGGGCTGCTGCTGTGACAATTGTCTAAGTTGGTTTCATGGTTACTTAAGTTTCTTAATTCAGAATGAATTTCCAGCGAAGTCGATTCTTCAGTTTCACTGAAATAAAAAAGTACAAGTATTTTTTCTGGATTACTTTTGATATAGTGATATAATACTAACCTTTCTTTCTCTGTAGCATTTTCTGTAAAAGTTAAAAGACATTTTTAAAAAGTTTTTTTTAATTCTCTTAAATTGCAATTTTTTTTTTACCTTCTAAATGCACTGGCATAAGGCAAGCACTTCCTTCAGTTTTATGTATGAAGTTAAGATCAATATTTCCCTCTTGTTTCACGTGATTGAACACTCTGAAGTCCTTGTAGGAGTAGATGACACAGCCAGCTGCATTGGGGCTCTGTCGAACTAGGAAGCAGTTGTAGTCCACAGAACTTAGCAAGGACTCAGCATCAGTTCTTGTCAGGATTCCATGGTTGTATATGTGCTCTATAACAACAGGGAAATTGCTACTTATATATTGTACCTGAGTGCATGCAAACTTAAAAGGTTGGGTCTATTATAAAGCATCAGATGTCCCCAGTCAAATAATCCAATTATAGTAATGTGGTACATACAACTACACGAGATACATTTTTCACTGCAGATTTAAACCACACAAAAAAAAAAAAAAAAAAAAAAACGGCAAAAGAACATCTGTAGTGTATCTTTACTTCCTCCTAATGTTATTAATGAGACATTTTCTATGTATAATGATGCCTGTGGGTGCCTTTGTTTCCTGTTTGGTTTGCTACTCAAGCAGTAGAAGGATAGTGGCTAAACTAACGTACATATCTCTGCATCGGAAAGAAGGCAAAGCTACCTATTTAAGCCTAACACAGATAAGTCACCATAGTGAAAAATCAACATCGAAAGAACTTTTTAAACTCTTTTGTCGCTACGCGTTGGATTATTTCAGTTTATTCAGTTTTGGCTAATAGCTATAGGACATCTCAGATTCTACAGCAGCACTTTATAAAAAATGAAGAAGCAGCAAAGAACTGCAAAATATTGACGATCTCATAAAAATACACGAAGCTTACTAGATTATCAAGTTCTGACCCTTTATAAAAAACTAGATTGAACCTTTCAAGAAAGTAAAGGTATAAAATGTGAAAAAATTTCAGTTAATGCAGGGGAATCGAACCCAGGACCCCTGGCTTTAGCTACCAGTGCTCTAGCCACTGAGCTACGACAACCCACAAGTTTACCTAAATAGCAAGCTCTATTTTAATATAATAGTTGTAGGATTCAGTGTCCATTGAATGCTAGCTAAAGTTTCCAATGCATAGATTTTTAATATCATTATATTCCATGTTAATATAGCCCATACATTTTTTGAGTTTAATTGACTACTAACAGAGGGATAGCACAGAATCTCTTATTAAGCTTTTTTTACTCCAGAATTATTTAATATTGTGACACTACAGATTTTACAATTTTATGGTCAGTGGTAGCATAGTAACCACAGCCCTGTAGAAACCACAGTAGTTTATTTTGTAGTATTTTTAATACAAACTATGACATCTATAGTGGCAGTTTAGTTAGATTACATGTTACTCACAAGATGTAAGATAATCCAAAGTTTATAGCCAATTTACCATATTATGTTCACAATACAATGAGGTTTAAAACCACACCAAACCTACTTACCTTTTTCTTGAAATAATTCTGTCAATACACTATTATGGTTAATCACTGGAAGCTGTTATAAAACATATAATTTGTAATGCAAAAAAAAAAAGAAAAAAAAAGTATACACCTACCTTGTATAAATAAAACCCGCATTTTAGTAGAGTTATTTTGACGGACTTGTTCATTGATTCTCCCAGCTTTGCCAGCATTCTTATGCATTCAGCTCTCAGAGGAAACACTGTGTCCTTGACACTCAGTGGGACTTGAAAGACAAACTTTTTACATCCATCCTCCGCAGCACACATCCTTAATGAGTGGCTTGCAATGGACAGAGCTGTGGCTAGCTGGGTCATGAATGTAATCAATTGATGCATAGTACTCTGCTCGAGTCCTTCCACCTTTAGAACCAGCGAAACTTGCTGTCGGTTGGGATTGGAGAAGGATGGACATTCGCAAATGTTCCTGCTGCAGTAGTCATCTAGATTCTTTTTGTACTTGCACAGCAAAACTTTGTCATAATCCGTTCCCAGGTGGTTCACAAGGTGCTCGATGATTTGGAAGTTGAAAAAGGAGATGTGGTGCCACAAGATGTCAAATACATCATGGATGGTGTTGTCTGTTGTAATTGAGTCAATTTGCGTGCCCATGAGGGAGGCATTAGGTATCACATGTGTAGGGAAAGCTCTGAGATCTTGTAAAAGCACTGCCACTTTGTGGAGTGGAACTGCTCTGTTGATAAGAGACTTACAAACTGCTTCATTTAGTTCAGAAAACTCCTTGGAGATTTTGTGGAATTCATCAAAAAGTTTTGCTTTTATGTTGTCTCTATCCACTTCGGCCAACCCCATTGTGTCAAGCGATGGAAAGGGTATTGCAGTGTCTGGAGCAGAACAATAACCATCTAGGAAGTCATTGAGGCTGCACTTGCCACAACCGCAACCGTACGGCTTTTGAAACACAACGTAACCATCACTCTCTGACTTTGTGCGATCGGGAGACAACAAATCTGACCCAGCTGTAGAATAAATTGAAAATAACAATTTTATAGTGATAATAAGCAATTGCATTACTAATATTGTCATGTTTTTCTTTTATTTTCATATTTTCTTGTCATAGGAACTTTGTGTGTGTGTGTGTGTGTGTGTGTGTGTGTGTGTGTGTGTGTGTGTGTGTGTGTGTGTATGTAAATAGCTAGCTAGCTAGCATACAGTAATTTTAAAAGCAATATTTGCTTTAATAGCATGGTTTGTTTATTTGCCCTTCACCATGCTTAAACAGTGCCAGGTGTTAGCAGATAATACCAAACTGAAGCTCTTCATGAGAGTCCTTACTTAAGAAATGCTGCTGATCTATAGAATTTTGCCTTGGTTGTACACTAGTTTTGGTGATGAAATCCTTACAATAGCAAAATTTAACCACACACAACTTGCAACACACAAGCAAGAAGACATAGAAATGGGCACAGGACCTTCACTGCCAGCATTGGCACAACACTGGCTATAGAACTCCTGACACACATCATATGTAGGATAACTTAAGGTAGGTGAGATAGGGGCCTAGCTTAATACTACTAAAAACAGTATTTTAAAAACCTGCAACTGTATATGTCCTAAACTATTGTTGTTTTTCAAGCTCCCTCCTTCATATTAGCTACCCTTTATTTAATAGCGGTATACTCTAAAACTAGCTTATATTTAAAAAAAACAACTTACCAGACGATGAAGAAGCGTCCGAATCCATTGGCAGCCACGGGGCTAAGGAATATGGGAATAGATAGTTACGCAAGTATTGTCGTGTTTGTCGCCTTCGCAATATCTTTCGTCAACCGCAGAGATGAATTCTTGAAAACATACTTTATGCAGAGAACTATAGATTGTTGACCTTTTACCTAACTGTCGGTCGTTGATAGTGGTCAGGGGAATACCAGTGAAAACATCAGAATTAGTCCGCACGTGTAGAAGTACATGGTAGAGACAAGGGCCGGCACATACGATACTACAGGGGTAAAATGGAAGTAGTCATTACAGGTAATCCTGACATACTTTTGAAACGTTGCTTTGTGGTTTAGTTCTTGTGGTTTAGGTGTGGCTTCTTTACATCTCTTGTAATTTAGTTTTCAATCAACTTTTGTTGAAACATGTTAAATAATGATTACATGAAACAGTGACTACTTACATATACACATAGTTAACTCGTCTTCAATAAATATACACAAGCTCCACGTATCAGCAAACGTGGTGGCCAATCCCTTGAAAAATAAACAAAAAGGCTGGCTTTACAGCCCATCCTTCACTTGCTAAGTTTCTATATTACATGAAGTGTAAATGCTTTTGCTAAGATAATCCCAGTACTTTTATCGAAAAAAATTGAGTCACACATGAATTTAATTAATGATATAATCAAGATCCTTGACACTGGCCTAACTGCTCCAATTTCACTATCTCTTTCTCTCTTGAGTGCAGGTCCCCTGTTTTTCTGTCTCAGCCTCTTGCGATTATTCCTTGAGCTGGCCAGCACCTTGCTGTTGTCTATCCCTATTGTTACTGAAACCGTGCCTTCCCAGACCCTCCGTTTCTAGGCATCTCGCTTACTTAGTAACCATGTACTATCACCAGCCCCTCTTTTGTGTCACAGCTGAGCCCAGCTGGAGGAAGGACTGGCACGGAAGTTTATTATTCATTATTATGGTATAAAAAGAATATAGAATATATAAGAATATAGTCATTAGTACATGTAGCTACATCCTCCAGTGAAATATAGCATATTGATAGTAGCTATAGAGTCTCACAAGGAGAGAATTAGCTACTGGTGCTGTGTGGCATAGGAGAAAGGAGATAGCAAAGTAAGTAAGCTAGATAAAGGGTTACACAAGCTCCATATTTGACATTTCACATTCAGTTTTTTTTGTCTTTTTTTTTTTTTAGTGTTTACTGCAATTTGCAATTTACAATAGTATTGCCAGTAAGTTAGCTCCATTGTCAAGTGTCCAATTTGAGTCTACATAAATTTAACTAAAATTAACTTAAAGAGCAGAAACTTTTAGTTTGTTAGTTTGATTGCTTCAATTTAATTTTAGTTGTACTAAAACTGAAAATGACAAATGACTAATAGCTAATTGAGTTATAGTTATACGGACTAGCTATCTATTTTTCGAATCCAGTTTACAGTATGTGCTTGTATTGTCAAGACTTTTAGGGTTTAATTTTGCATATGAACTCTCCTTTGTTGTCAGTGGAGGCTTCAAGAATTTTTCTGTGGGAAGTGCAGATCCAAAGAAAACGCTATCCCCAGTACCGGTGAAGTCTCCTGTGGTATCTCCAGTGCAATCTTTCTCGGAATCACTGCCATAATCGCTCAAGACCATTACATCTCTGAAATAAAAGGGTATGAATGATTGCAGGTAGCTATAATAGAGCAAGCACAAATTAAAACACATTCTCTTACCTTTCTGTGTGATCTATTACTTTGCCTGCAAGGGAATTAATATAATTGGACTAAGACCAGCTCATTCAACAGTGGATAGTTTGTTATAGTAGCTACCCTCACTAATCCAAACAGTATGGGATCAAGAGAGAGCTCAGATTTGTTTAGATTAGAATAGTGATGAATATTATTAATTTTAATGAATATTTTATATATTCCTTGCATTGTAATTTGTTCAACCTTTTCTAAGATGATTAACCTTGCCTATCTCTATAATTTTCACCTGGTTAGAATTGACGGGAAAATTTTTAGAATAGCATCTACAATGCTACACCCACAATGTCAGATATTTATTTATAGTTTCAACATAGGAATATCATGCCTGAACTGTTCGGATTAACAAGGTTTTAGATTAGCGAAATTTTAGATTAGCGAGGTTTGAAATAGTGAGGGTCTACTGTATAATACCTTCAAAATGTGTTGGCATCAGACAAACACTCTCTTGAGTTGAATGAATGAATTCTAAGTCAACAGGTCCTGGCTTTTTCACATGATTGAAGTATCTATTATCTTTATAAGAATAGATGAAGCATCCAATAGCATTACTGCTCTGTCGAACAAGGAAGCTGTTGTAGGGTGTTGAAGTCAGTAAAGACTCAGCATCAGGTCTGGAAAGGTAGCCGTGGTTGTAAAGGCAACCTACACAAAAGCCAAAGTAATATACTTTTTAAAATAAGGTTAGATTAGGACTATCTAATATGTCGTGTGTGTGTGTGTGTGTGCGTGTGTGTAAATTGTGATAGATTATCAAGATTCTTAGTGATACTAATATTCAGGTAAAACAATTAATTTAACTTAGAAGTTTATAAGAAATGTACATACCTCTGTCTCTTACTACTACCTTCCCCTTTATGCTTTGACCAAATGATGATGACATCTACACAACACATGTTAATCTCTCAATAGAATGCATCAGTTAAAAATGTTATGACCATTTTTACCTTGTATAGAAAAAATCCGCACTTTACCATTGTAATCCGAACTGGCTCATGCATGGATATTTGAAGATTCATTAATCCTTCAATGCGTTCCTTATTCAGAGGGAAAATGGTGTCTTTAACTAAGGATGGAACTTGGAAATTCAGCTTCACACATCCTTCTTCTACATTGCAAAGCCTCAGTGTGTGGTTGGCAATGGAGAGAGCTTTGGACACATGAGAGATGAGTTTTGACAAATGTTTCATATTGTATTGCTCTATCCCTTCCACTTTCATGACCAGAGCAGTTTGATCTTGATGGGGCGTGGAATACGTCGGGCACTCGAAGATATTTCTGTTGCAATATTCGTCAAGCTTGTTTTTGTACATACACAGCAGCACTTTGTCGTGGTCAGTGCCCAGGGAGTTTACAATGTGTTCGGTGATTTGAAAGTTAAAGAAGGAGATGTAACGAGATAAGATGTCAAAGACATCATCAATGGAGTGATCTGGTGTGATTTTGTCAATTTGTTCTCCTAGCAATGGAGTGTTTGAGTCAGACGGAGGAAATGCTCTCAAATCTCGCAGTATTCTGGTAATTCTCAGAACGGGGATGTTGCGGTTGATGAGAGATTCACAAATGGCAGTGTTAAACTTTGAAAACTCTATTGAAATTTGGCAGAAGTCTTCAAACAGCCTTCCTTTTAGAATCATCTTTTCAGATTCTGTAAGAGATGAAACTTTGATGTACGGGAATGAAGTGGCAGCTTTTTCTGGATCAGGGCATCTCCCATCCAAGAAGGTATTGAGACTGCACTTGCCACAGCCACAACCGTATGACCCTTGCCTACTTACATGTGCGGTGTTGGTTGCTCCTTCACTTGATGATGTTCCTAACTCACTGTTTGAAGATGGCATTTTTGAAGGGGCTAGTTCAATGTAAGTGTCAAATTGGTCTGTATAAATCAATAATTAGATTCATAGCTGTAAAGTACCAGTTCTTTAATTGCAGTCCTAGGCATCATTAGTCTGGCATAGCCAGACCATTTACCATAACACTATGTGGAGAAAGGGTCTGGGGACAATCATTCACCTTGGCTGTTCTATCCCCATGATTTTGGGGGATGATTAGTTATTGGCTGTCTCCTAGGCAAGCCTCAGTGGAATGAATGGGCATCCTACAGTGAGTGTACATAAGAGAACCCATGCTCCTTAACATTCAAAACGCTCATGACTGCAGTGCAAATACACTGTGGGTGTGTGTGGGTAACCGACAAACTGCGAGCGCCAGTAAAAGAAATCGGGGAATCACTACCACATTCCTCTAGAACAGGTGCATGATTGTCCCCAGACCCTTCTCCACAGTGTTATGGTAAATGGTCTGGCTATGCCAGACTAAGGCATCATGTAGTCAAAATATAAAATAACATTATTCAATGAATACTTTATCTCTAATAAACTGTGATACCTTTGAGAGAGTCAAACACATCATCAGATGTGGTGCTGGATGATTTCTCTACCACAAGAAAACAAATAATACAATATAATAATGCTTTTTTTAAACCATATAATTTCAATGTTTGGGCTACTACTGCAAGTACAGACATACACAAGATGCAAACTATTAGTTTCATTTACTTGTGTAAACATAAATAAATAAAGAATGCATCCTCAACCTAAGATTACTAAAACTATACTAGAGCACTACTTTTTGCTCCCACCTTTTAATCATAGCTACCTGTAGAGGGACCAGCTAACATAACTACAACCTCAGTGTATCTTTATCAACATGCACACCAGTAGCTACAGGAGTCGTAACTGGGTAACTTTAGAAACAAACTTTAGAAACAAACTTTAGAAACAAACTTTAGAATCTCAGGTAACTATAAAGAGAGCACCTTTTATTAATCAATCATATCACACATTCATTATTATTTCATTGTAGTATAAAAGATTTTCAATTTGTATTTTGTGCAGTTTTTGTGTTTGATAATATTTGAATCAACCTTAGAGAAATCTTTGAGTTTGACATATTATATAAAAGACTTCACAAGGACTCTAGTGAGGGAAAATTGGGAGCAACATTTACTAAAGTAGTGTCCAGCTCCCTCCTCTTCCCTTCACACTACCCTTTGAACATAATTAAACTTGTTCATAATTGGCTGAGTTTTTTTGCATACATAATATTGTAGTGTTTATTCTAAGGTAAATGGAGGAAACCACAATGAGACATAATTTGGCCTACACCCAGAAACCACAACCTACTATTAAATCCCAGGGGGCTCGGAAGTTGTGCCGCCATATAAGAAACTTCATCAGTTGTTGTGGCTCAACATTAACATCATATCAGCATTACATAATAGTTATTGTCAGCTGCTTTATGCAGTCTTTTTTTTTTATTTGTGGCAAACATATTTCTCTCTTCCCCTCTTTGCCCATGCTCTTTTCTGTCTTTTCTGACATATCAGATCCACCCAGTTGTCACAGTAACCATTATATATATATATATATATATATATATATATATATATATATATATATATCAGGCCTGTAGCCAGGAGTTTGCACAGTGGGGTTCGGATTTCATAGAAACGCAAGAAAGCCACAATTACTTTTGTTTTCTTCGTTTATTCTTTAAAAAGCGAAAAAGAAGGGGGAAAATATGCCAAAACTAATAATTTGTCTGACGTTCTATGTGTTCTATTAATAAATTCATTGAAAACTGTTGACTATCAGCAATAAGCTGTAAACTGCTAACGCTATATCGTTCTCGTGTAACCAGGCTTCTAACCACTACCGTGAGTTGTACTCAAACAGTGAACCATTATAATAGGCCTTTCGTACTATAAGTTGTCTAAATAAGTACATTACGGCACACCATGAAAAAGAATAGTTGTAGAGTAACTTGCTTTATCAGTGCCATAACGAGAGCGATGTTTTTTAGTTAAGGAGCTCAATGTTTATTTGAAAGCTTGGAATCAGACTAGGCCGTTGACATATAGAATATGAAGTATATCCAAATAGCAGAATATTCCATTGCGATTGCTGACAACTATTATGTAATGGTGATGTAATGTTAATGTTGGGGCACGCACAACATCAGTATAGCATGTGTGCTTAGCTTTACAGCCACATTCTCTAGTTGCTGCTGCTGTCTGGTACTGATGTGAGCCACACAAGAGGCTTGAGAATTGTGCAGCACTAAATTTTGGAGAAAAACTATTGCAACTTATTGGGTGAACGAAGCAAGACTACTCTCACTAATAAGTCTCAATTGAGATTTTGGTATGTATATATGTGGCAAAGTTCAAAGAGGTTAATGCGTGTCCACCCCTGGAGGCTACTTAAAAACTTAAACGTTAGCGCGGGCACAAGAAATTTAGGAGAAAAGAAGACTTCAAAATAATGCCAGGAAAAAAAAGAAGGAAAAAAAAAAAAAGGGAAAGACCTAGGAGAAAGAAGAGGAGAGATGTTTACAGTTAGATCTTGCAAACTTAGCAGACTTCATTTTTCTATTCTATTAGTGGCAGTGGTAAGTTATCTTGTTAATGCACTGTCTGTATGCCTTACGTAACAGTCCAATAGTCAAGTCGCTTGGAGAAAGCATTATTTACTAAAGCTCTGGCACAATAAAGCATTTTCAACCGAGTCCACTTTTGAAAGGTGGCTAGAAACAGAATCCTTTGGTTTAGATATCCTTACCCATATCATTTGATGAAATTTACCCTTTGAAAATTCATAGTCAAATTGTCAAGTCACGAAGATAATACAGTGTGTAGTCTTGTGCTTATTGCTTATGTCAGTGAACAAGTGTGTATGTATGTGTAAAAATGTTGTGTGCTGCTAAAAAGTAGCACGAATGAAAAAATTAACTAATGAAAAAATTAACTAACCAATAAAATATTATTAGTGGTTAGCATTCAAATTTAAATTTCAGTCAGACTAGCTCACTCGCCACTTGTGCTGAAGCACACATCACTAGTTAACTACATTTTGTTTTTGAGGAGCTGAAAAAGTTATAACAAGTGATTCAATTATGTTCATAAAAGGTTATACTTGTTTCAATTTATTCAAAAAAGAAAGCTTGGAGGTTTCATTTTTTTTTTGTATATTCACATTGCTATTTGTTATTAAAAAAGATAGTTTCGCTGGATTTAGAAAGTATGCAGCTGACCTCTTGTGATTTTTTTGAGGAAGATTATTGATAGATTTATCACTGTCATTTTGTGTGAAACCTTCAGGCCTATTTCTAACAACATGATCATCCTTACAATGTCAGCCTGAGTTACTTTTGGTATAGTTACCTCTTTCTTTGTGGTGACTAGACTTTTCTTCAAGCCTCTTTGCCAGGGCATACTCTCCAACTGACCTGCTTCTCAGAGATCCTATAAGTACCTGCCAAGTGCAGTCTTCACAACTTATCAGCCATTCTTTAAGCATTTCTCTGAGGCACTCCACTGAGTCACTTGAATACGACTTGATTTTGTCCAGGGCAGATGCCTTGAGCTTCAGTCTGAGCCCCACATTGTACCATTTGCTGTTGACATCATAGAGCTCCTCCAATATCTCCCCAAGTGAGTCCAGAGACAAATAACCTAGACATGTACCAAACAAACTGTCAACCAGAAGTTACTCCAATGAATTTGAGTTAAAAGTACCAGTGTTTTTCCAGCTGGACATTCCTGGTTCGGCCTAGCTCAGACTGTGACTACTCCGCCCAGTAACTAGGGGAAGTTTATTATATAGTTGTCATAGTTGCATTCATGAGTGAGTTACAATACAAACTCTACTGCCAGTGTTGTAGAATGATTTCTAAGGCTTTCTCTTATATGGAAGAAGAATGCTATACAACTAAATCACTTGCATATTTCTAGGCTACTTTGTCAAACTTCCGTGAAAGCTAATTACATTATTTACTAGCTTTTCAAAATCAGCTAGCTGGAATACATACATGTTGTAGTATCACATGTAACTGTTCATACTGAATTATAGCTAGCCTAGATTGATGGCCATTTTGCTAAAGCCACTTTAGTGCAACAGTATAATATGTATTCTTAAATCTTCCCTGGGATAATTTCTTACTCTATATCAAAATGGTAACTATAAGGGAGTTGGTATACCCATACAGGAAAATATAATTAGATTCAACATAACATTAGAGAATAATTTGTTTGCAGGAAAAAATGATTTGAAAACCACAACAATATACAATTGTTTTAATAATGCTTAAACTATATTTAAAAAAAAAAATGAAATAGGATTTTTAGTTTTTTTCTTTCGGCAGTTTAAGATAATAACAATAGCTATACTGTCAGCAGTTTGATACAGGAGCACACTGTCTTTAAAATGTTGTTTTCTGTTAGAAAGCTGTTTGAATAAAAACTGATTTACTTCTACCACCTTATGAATACTTGCAGATTCCCTGATACTAAATTTCACCAAGTATCTCATTATTGTGAAATAAAACATTGTAGCATTAGCAACACATACTTTTACAGGCAATAATCATAAGGAATGTGGTATTTGAGGACATGCTATACTCTATCCACCTTTGACCTTGTATTTCAGTGCATGTTGATTCCTTACTTCAGGACAGACTGTTAGACCTTTGTCTAGTTCAGAGTAACAAGATCATTCCATCATTATATGGCATTTTTTTCACTTGTAATTTAAAAATTTTGGTCATGCTAATTTTGTTTTTTGTTTTGGATCAACCAAGGTACATAGCTGTATAATTTCTTGAACAATTTATTTAGTATTACTAATACTAACTTATTATGCTTAACCAAACATTAATAGAATCATTCCTAGCTAGCCTCTTGGTGTTTGTGATGATATTCATAGCATTACTTGAATAATTGGCTTTGAGCCTAACAGCTCTATAATTACAAGGTTTAATGGGCTAATCAAAACAAAATGTTTTTATGGGTGGTACTTGCATCAGCGGCTGCCTCACATATAGTCTGTTGAATTCTCAGAAAAATGGATAACTTTGGCAATTATAACCACTAAATTGATTCTTTCAAAAGGATACTGTAACCAATACCAATATTGCTATACCAAGTAATCAGCAATTGACTCTACAGTTTATTAAATGTAACATAACCACTTCACCCACATTATCACCATTTCACACTTTGATTGTAACCCTACCCTTCCACATTACCTTCTAGAACTTTCTCTTCATGCATGTGCTCTATGTGTTGTTTGTGTCTTATTGGTCAGTTTTATTGTCATGTGTTTCTCTGGTGATCTCAGAGGCCTGGCCTATGTAAGGCTAGTCCTCTGAGTTTTCTGGGTCTCTTCTTCCTCTTATATTTTTTGTACTTCCTCCTATTGCTATCATAATTATCCAATATAACTGGAGCAGGGGTAGTATAGCGTGGGGAGTACCATAACTGAGAGGGAAGAGAACTGGTGGCAGCCACTTGGATTAACTGAGACCTAACATCTGGTAGCAGCGGTATTAGAGCCTTACCATCGAATGTGTAGTGCTTAGAGCTTGTAGAGGTGTGAGTAGATACAGCTCCACATTGGACTATAGTTTGATCAGGAGACAAACTGTCGCTGTGTGTTGAAGAAAGACATTGAACAATTCTATGAGGGAAAATTATTTCATGTGTACTGACTTAGTTGCTCCCCGAGACTTCAGAAGAGGCAACTGTATCTAAGACTGAATATTGATTCATCAACCAGAAGTTTGAACCTTTCAATTTTTGTATATTATCTATTTTCAGTATTTACTTGTATTCTGTGATTCCTTAATCTCATCTGCCCCCCCCCCCCCCCCCCCCCCCATTTACAGCATAGGGTTCCATTTAAATTCTGCAGAGCAAAACACATTTCTAGTGAAATATGAACCCAGATATGTGTGTGCAGCTGACCAATAAGCCTTATAAGTGACATACACATTACCACTCCTGAGGATTTAAAATGCCACACCTGATGAGTCAGCAGTCACAGCTAATGTGTTTACTACTTCGGTGATAACCAGGCATAGTTAACTTCTAATGGCTGGAAGTCTAGATGGTAAGTTATTGGTGGGGGTTGTTGGTATTTTATAGTGTCTGGGTGTGTCTTTAGGCCAGCTATTGCCTGAGAAGCTGGGCCTGGTCATTGAAGAGTTGTTTGAAGTCAGCATAAAGTGGTACACAATGGGACTCATGCTGGGCCTCTCTTATTCTACTCTGGACAACATCAAGCATGTCCACGAGGAGCAGGACTGCTTCAGAGAGATGCTGAAAGCCTGGTTTAGACGTGATCAGAGCTGTACCTGGCAGGCATTGGTCAGTGCCTTGAAGGCTTCAGCTATTGGAGAGCATGGTATTGCTAATAAATTGGAGAAGAAGTTTCTCAGCGTAGGTAAGGCAAATAGTGGTGTTAAATTAGTCAGTATCAGAGTCAATATCATGTGCAGCTCTACCAATAGAGATAGTCTCGAGTTCAAGGACCAGTACTGACAAAGTTTCCAGTTCCATTGGTAGGTTTAGTACTTTTCCTCCACGGCCTTGTTGCTTTTACATCAATGATGGTATTGTAGATGATGACTACAGTGAAAGTCTGTCTTCTCAGTGGTCTCAAACTTCTGGCTCCGACACAAACACATCCCTGCATGACCACAAAGCTGCTCCAGCATTTGGCTGCGGTTGCGGCCGGTGCAATATCAACAGTTTTCTCGATGGGAGATGTCCAAATCCAGAAAAATCACTGAGTTCTTTCCCATATCTAAACACATCAGCGATGAAAGCAACTGATGTATTTATTTTGAAAGGTAGACTCTACGAAGATTTTTGCCGCATCACCAGGGAATTTTCCAAATTCAGAACGGCAGTATGCGAGTCTTTGATTGACCGTAATGTTCCCGTCCAAAAGTTGGTGAGAGTGCTCCGTGACCTGAGGGCATTTTCACATGTACACACCGATACTCCATTACTGGGCAGGTGCTGGCCAGAGATTTCGGCAGCCAAATCCGTGGATGATATTTTTGACATAACTACTGACTATGTATCATTCTTTAACTTTCAAATCACTGAGCATATTGTGGAAAGCCTGGGAACACACCAGGACAAGGTCTTGCTCAGCGAATACACCAAGAAGAGAGATGAATACTGCAAAAGGAACATATTTGAGTGCCCGTCTTATTCAACACTCTGCATTGAAGAAGCGATTCTTGTGATGAAAGTTGAGGGGATAGAAGACTACAGCATGAAACACCTTGCAGGGTTAATTTCACACATATCCAGGGCTCTTTCAGTGGAAAGTCATTCCTTGACGTTGTGCACCGTTGAGAAAGGCTGTGTCAAGCTAATGTGCCAGATTCCCCTCTGCGTGCAGGATTCAATATTTCCACTAAACAATGCGAACCTGGGGGAACTGATGGACATAGGTGTGGGCATAAAGCTGCTGAAGTGTGGGAGGTGGCTATACCAAGTAAGTATGCCCAATGGCTATACAGAAGTCATATAAATGAAATGTGTTACTTATTGCAGTTCCCTACGGATTCAAAAGTGACAGCAGATGACTCATGTCAGCATAAAGGTATTTTATGCTATTAGTGATGCCTTGCCCAACTGACAAGCCTGAAGTTTTTATATCCTATTCTTAGTTATTAGTAGGGTTTTACAAATTATATTAGGATAATTTTGAGCATAATGAGTGCCCTTAGCATCAGAGCATAAATGTTAGCATAAGAGAATAATACAGGTATATACATACTCAAATTTGATAAATCTTTCCTTCACAGATATTAAAGATTCAGCTGCCTAATCTTCCTTATCTATTTATACTGTTTTGAAATATCTAGCACTATCCTACTCTCTTGCTGTCCTTTCAGATAGATTTCTCTTAGAACTAGTGTGTTTATAAATACAATTTATGTGGTGCTTTACTTCTGATTTTTCAAACTGAGCAAAATTAATTTCCCCTCTCGCCACCATACAGTTATCTGGGAATTCCTTATAACCCACTCCTCAGGATTCATATGCTTTATCACTCAAACTAGGAACAGTTTTCATTTTTGTTGACCATTTTTTATGCCAAGGTAGATTATGGTGCTCTGGCTATCCTAAAGAAATTGGGAAATAGTAATAATTGATGTAAGAGTAGAAGTGTGGTCAGATGGAGCAAGGTAGTCATGATGGCCAATGAGGGAAGCTTGTAACCATATGAGACACTGCATCATAGCTACGTAACTCGTGGTCATCACCATAGTTACCAGGCATATTAGGAAGGAACATAATTGCACATTTTAGGTGGCATAATTGCTGCAATGGAACCCATAAATGAGCATAATTCGTAAAACCCTATTATTAGTATAACTAGTGATGTGCTTGAGCACAAATGACGAGTGAGCCTGCCTAGTTAGGTTACATAAAGCTATTTACCACTGGTGTTACCTAGCTCTGCCTCCCTTGTTTTTGAGAATGCTCTGTAAGGTTCTGCCAAACTTAAAATTTATTCCTTGACAAGGTATAATTAGCTAATGGGTATGATTGATTAGTGTTTATCATCTTTCATCAATTTTACATCATTTATTATTTACTAATATTATGTCAATTTTTTTATTAAGTACATTTAAACAAATTAAACCCCACCCAATATTGTAGGTGTGGCAAATGTGACGCTTGATTGGCCACTATAAAATTGCTTTCTACACCGATGTATTGTTACATAATATACTTTAGATTAGTTCATGCAAAAAAGTAAATAATAGTTGACCATTAATATATACAGAATTACTCTCTTACCTCAATTTCAGGAATAGTGATAACTTCTGTAGTATCCAATTTAAGCCATTCTGACTACCTCAATTGCCAGTAACTGGTGAACAAGCTCGCAGCTCTACCAAAAAAAGCATAGCCAGAGTTATAGAACTACGTACTGAGCTTCTCCCAAGTAATGGTGGCTTCCTTGGTTTTAATATTTAGCCACTCTGGCTACCAGTGGCACTTGACAACCAACGGGCGGCATTTAGCAGCCCTCCAAAACGATGAGAGTTTTCAAATTACGTTTGGTAAAGTATTTCAATGCCATAGTAACCGTTCGCAGTAACTTTTTGGGACTTGAAAAACAAGCGCTTCGAAGGAAATTTGGAGCCCAAGTTTCAAGTAAGACTTGCTTAAAGCTGTAGTATCAGAAGAAAATGGGGTCAAGCCTAAAAAGCCATGTTTTTAGGGGGAAACCGGCACCCGCGCGCGCATTCAAAGGGCATACGTACCATATACACACATATATTATATTTGCATTATCCACCCCTAATACTGTCGCTCGCTCCGGTCGCTCGCCAACTATATTCATTGAAATTCCACTGTCTAAGACAAGTGGTCCTCAATTAAAATAACTCCCACTATAGGCACAAATATATCGCCATCATTCCCCAGCTGTATTTCTAAACCAAACTTTTTTATTCATTGCAAGATTTAAATATTTTAATACTTAGAACAGTATCATAAGTGATAATAAATATAGAAAATGAAATTTTAAAGTTGTCAAGTTGTTGGTAATAATAATAATATTAAAAAATAAACTAGCAAAATAGCTATAATAATAATAATAAAAATAATAATAGGGACTAAATGATGTGAACAAACTGAGCTCATTTATTTTTGTAATGGACTCTGAATTTTACCATATATACTCAAATGTAAATTATTTAAATGCTAGGAATATACGATCATGGAGTTCTCTCAAGGCAAGCTGCAGAATTGAAGCTGAAGTTGACAGATTATGACTGCTTTCTGATCAGAGGAAGTGAGCGTCATCGAAATAACCTGGTCTATTCACTTAAACAAAAGAACAAATTCACTCACATCCTCCTGGAGGAGAAGAGCAATGGTTTGTATGGATTAAAGGGAGAATCAGAAACATATCCAAGTTTTGAGTTTTTCATCACTAATGTGGCTCGTGGTTTCTGTCTCATGCCAATTTCTCTGAAAGGTATAATTTACTAGAGTTGAATTAACTTAGTTCAGTATTTTCTTGATTTTTGTAATAATAAAATTGTTGCTATTATTATTATTATTATTATTATTATTATTATTATTATTATTATTATTATTATAGCACATTTTTTCTTGTTCTAACAGCCAATATGTATGAGTAATAGCCTGGGTAACTGTGCTATTCGGGATTAATAGTATGAGTAATGTGATTGAAATAGCATGAGGCTTCACCTCATGCTATTTCAAATTGCTTTACGAGTGCTATTGATCCCTAATAGAACAGGTTTCCCGTGCTATCACTCGCTAATAGTAGGCCAGCTTTTTAAAAGAATAAGTTGCCATTGTAGCTACACTGTATCGTTCACTCACTATCTCTTTATTTCAGGATTAGCTTCCTCCGCAACTTCGTTTTCAACGTACAGCTCCTCCTAAACTGTTAAAAAACATTCCATCTAATACGGGTAGAGCTTCTGTGGTAAAGAATAACATTGTCTCCAACTAGAAATTACTCGAACTGTACATTTCCAAGCTTAACACTGTACTCGTGCGCACTTACCCATACTATTTCACTTAGCTACCATGGTATTTCACTTAGTTTCCACTTGGTTACCGTGCTATTTCAATTAGTTACACGCTATTTCATTTTCCCTGTGTGATTTCAATTGAACAGCGGTTTTTCCCATACATTTTTGAATGGGCAATTACGTGCCATACTATTAATTAATTAAAACTTAACCCTTGGCTATTAGAATAAGAAAAATGTGCTATTATTATAATTATTTATTCAGCCGAGAATAACTGAATAATAATTATTATTATTATTGTTGTTGTTGTTGTTGTTGTTGTTTTTATTATTATTGTAGATATTCAAATGGAAAGAATGATGAGGTAAGAAGCGAGATAGTGAGTAAGTCTTCAATATGATAACCTTAAACAGGGGACTGCAAAACAAAAACATGACCTTAGAATACAAATGATAGCAACATTAAATCCACTATGCCACTATAGCTGTTGGATAAAGGGTAAAGCATGAAAACTCCTTTGAAAAGAAGAAGGGGGGGGGGGGGGGGGGGGGGGGGGGGGGGGGGGGGGGGGGGGGGGGGGGGGGGTGGGGGGGGGGGGGGGGGGGGGGGGGGGGGTGGGGGTGGTGGTGGTGGGGGGGGGGGGGGGGGGGGGGGGGAGGAAGAAAGGAGGAGTAGTGATGGTAATACGTTTTTGTAGAATCTGTATAACCTTAAAATATATTTTATAGATTAATAAGACTACTAGCTATTTCTGGCAAGACCTACAGTTACTCTCACCTAAAATTGTAGTAATAATAAATAATAATGACAATGAAACTGAACTACTTCTCTGATTATTGTTGATATTTAGAGCCTTAAAGATTGAAAGTGACAAGGAAGAAAATGACCAGGGAGTACATGATCTGTATGATACTACTGGAGATGACACTGATGATGTAACAGGAGACAGTGCCATTGTGATGGGCTGCAAGCTACCTTACTCGGCAAAGCCACCACCTCTTATCACTTTGGGTCGTTCTTCACCAGACACATATAAGAAGCTGAACTTAAAGACAATGAATGCAGATAGTCCCTATGCTAGTCTCACAGATACAACCAAGAAGAAAACTTCAGGACACCCTTAACACTGCACACTAGAGTTTACATTTTATTAGAAAAAACTAATATTGTTCAGACAAAAAGTCCCAGACAGTAATAATAGCTAGTATGTAGCTACGCTGTAGACAAGATAGTGGAATTTAGGTCCAAAAAGTATTTCATTTGATTTCAAATCTGGTGACTTATCTTAAGTTTTTATACTATAGCTAAATAGCTAGCAATGGACAAAATAAAATGATACAAGTTCCTCAGCAGGGAGGGGAGGAGGGGGCAGCTAGGGGCCTTCGAATATAGACCCCTTTACCTAATCACTCTGATGCAAGTACAACAGTATTGTTGCGCAAGGCCTATTCACAGCGGAGGTAAGGTTATGCCGTGTGGTGAAATCATCATACCAAGCTCAGTTATTCTTCCCCCTCTAAGTACGTGCTCGAACAAAATATGCTGCTGGTAGAAGCCATAATTTGATTTTGACATAACCATCATCCAATAAGGGAATTTTGCTACTACACCCCCAGCTAATTAAATTAGCCAGGTCGACTACTAATGGTGTGATATTCAGCTAGTTTAGACTCCAATTGTGGATGTTGTGGTTGCTATTCCAATTCTTGTTCATGCAATAATTACTAGCTATATTGTGGTTCATTAATATTAATGTTGCTGTTCAACTCCCAATTAAGTAAAATTGTACTTTTCAACAGCAATGCCAGCTCTAGCTATATAAATTAACAATCCAGACAGTAACAATATATAGCTAGTTACATTTATGGTATGTCACAGAGTCTGGAGCAATCAGGATTATCAGAGGGACCACTAGTTCAGAAAGTTGATCATAGTTACTTTTCTAAAGTTTCCAACCCCTATAGCTAGTTAACAGATTCTCCCAAATAACTCCCAATTTTGTTGATTGAAGGTGAAAGCTGGTTCACTTCATTTTGCTTTTTCTATTAGCTATTTAGTCACGTATAGCTAAAGCTAAGCGGATCAAAGAACAGATATTTAGTTCTTTAATTTTGCACAATCTTCTACAGATTTATATTATACATAGCTAGCTATGTATGCACGCCCACAAAAGCGGAAAAATTACTCCGAAATAGCCAAGCAGGCGGCAAGTGCGGCGGCCGGTACGAAGAAAAAGAGTTGGATACCGGATGCCGTAAGCTCGAAGGGCCAAGAGACTTTGTCGGCGGGAGAGGAGAGTACCAACAAAGATACAGTTGCGAGTGGCTTAGTAGCTTCACTTAGTCTTACATTCGGAGCATCAAGTAGCCAGAATCTCAGTCATCCTTTTCTTCGACCTAAAAAACGTCAGGCTGACAAAAGGCCATTTAGTTCCATGGCTGTATGCTCCTCTGAGGTGAAGGCCAATGCAGAGAGAAGAAGTTTAGTGGGTGGTTGGAGTCCAAGCAGCTTTGGTGAGTTAGAAAGCTCTGTCTTAGATCAAACAGATTTTAGTTGTATTTAGCTAATAGTTCCATAATTGAGAATTGGCTAAATAAATTTGATTTTTTTTTTACTCTCAGGCATTCTCCTAATCACATTAATTATTAGGGTATATCATTACTTTTGTGAGAGTGTTTTTTCTTTCTTTAGTTATTTGCATTCATAACTGACTTATAGCTAATTATTGCGACATTGTTCAATCATTCTCTACTGAAATAATAAACAATAGCTGATAGCAGGTTTTTTCTTGTATGTACATACTGTCTGTATTTCACATTTGCCTACTTTCTCTCACTTCCCTGAAACCTAACTAAAGATAGCATGAGATTTTGATACAATCCTATGGTGACCTAGGGCATAGAAAACTGTAGGATAAAAAACAAAACTAAAATGAGTTTAATAAACCAGTACTACTTTATTGGTAAACTGAACCTATTTTCTGTGAAGTTAATGGATTGTTTCTCCTAATGTTGTGTAACTCTATATACACAGTTTTGTGACACAGACAAATTGAAAGGTAGCAACGAGTTGTTTCATGTTGTGAGAAACACATCAGCAAACTTGGATAAAATATACCCGTAACTCAAATCTGTGCTACTGTATTGTGCACAATGCAACTACGTCAGTTAGCTAGACACATATTTGGTCCTTGAGGTTGTTAACTATTGCCAATTTTATTCTGTTTATAGACTAAGTTTGAAACATAGGTACCCAGTCTTATTAGCCTAAGAGGAGTCTGAATTTCATTACTGCAAGGTCAGTTGTGGCTGTTGTTAGCATTTTGATACTACTTGGTTGGTACCCACTGACAGAAAAAAAAGTGTATGTAGATCTGCTTACCTCTCTCTTTTGTCTGCTGTAAGTACAATTTATATTAATACTGATCAGAAACTAATAGAAATAGCATTGCACACTCAGCCGTGGATATGCCTGTAAGTGGATTCATTCAAGTCCTCAAAACTGTGTATATTTGTATTATAGTAGATTGCTCAATTGCTAAATTTTTTGCCCATTGGCTCATCAATGTAGTAGTTAATTAATGTTTTTTCATGTTTTTTCATGTTTTTTCATGTGAGGTTGTTGGAGTGGAATGGGTGGGAGAGGGAGTAATTAGTGAAACCTCAGGTGAGTTGCTGATGATGCAGCTGTACCAACTCATTAATATTACTGAGTTTCCTCTACAAAGCTGCTACTACATACACAGCGGATTCTCCCAGTTTATTGTATGGGGGACAGCACTTGATGGTTTATACTGAATTACAATAGAAACTGTTGTAAACAAGTCATTATTGGGGAATAAATTCAGTTCTGTGTCACAGATACAATTCCCCTATCTTCTTAGTTTAAGTGAAGATTGGCTTCGTCCAAAGAAAGTAATGTAATCCAATGATTTGTCT
>WLWD01005671.1_pt1 | contig 72865 bp, 47 predicted proteins | sample 6712731 | NCBI WGS metagenome assembly WLWD01 (sample SAMN12718690, study PRJNA576275) | sponge metagenome | isolation source: marine sponge | host: Mycale hentscheli | place: New Zealand: South Island, Marlborough, Capsize Point | collected 2014-11-01
CGCACACCCACAAAAAACAAAACACAATAAACAAATAAAACAACAACAACACACCAAACTACTCATACTCAAATACCGACAAACTTAATACTGGTGGTGAGACATAGTATGCATGACACAGGTGACTATTGGCCCCCAGAGTTCTTCTCACAGGCCTTGGCCAGCAAAGCTGCCATCTCTCCCTTCGCCTTGTCATCTAGTCTGACGTATCCCTGATATTCCCTGCTTCTCCATCTGCCCATGGCTTTTATCTCTTGGGCTGATGCTCCGCACTTTGCAGCCTCTGTGGCCGCCCCAATCCTGAAGCTGTGCCCAGAGATAGTACGGCTGTCTTCACCCGCCTCTTCCAGCGCAGCCTTCACCTCTTCCACGAACCTTTTCCGTGTCAGGCCTCTGTCCGAGGTACCTCGGAAGAACGGGCCAGGGCCCTTCTTCCGCTGCACTATGTATTCCAGGATTGCCTTCACCGGGCACAACTGCGTCCCAGACCGACCCAACGAGACAGTGGCTCCTTTCCGCAGCCTGTCCGTTTTGGACTCCTTGATGTGGACCCACACTACCTCTGGATTCTTCAGGCTGTCCACCGTCACGTCCTCAAATGATAAGTGAGCCTTGGGATCAAACTCGCCCTCATCCGGAGCCAGCGCCTCGCCTGCCCTCAGGCAGCCAAAGAAGCACATACATGCTGCCACCCACAGCATGGTGCCTTTCTCTCCCTTGCTGCTCCACGTCCTCTGCAGCGCTCTCATGTGTGCTGGAGTAATTGGGTCTCTCTCCAGCAACGTGCTCCCATGCACGGCGCTGTGCCTCGCTATACCAGTCCTGATCTGCCCCAGTCTCGCCATCGCTCCCCAAACTGGTGCTGGGAGACCTGCTTTGATTTGAGCCTGCCTTAGCCCGGCCAGGTGATATTTGATGGTGGCTGTCCGCATGCCCTGTTCTGCCAGCGTCACCACTAAGGCAATGGCCTTGTCTTCCGTCACTGGCAGTGGCGCCTCCCCTAGCCTGGTGCACAGTGCCACATACCTGCGCCAGGCGGCCTCGTACCGTCTCGCAGTAGACTCTGCTATACCCTGTGCGAAGTAAACCCGTGCAGCACGCTCCACTCCCTCTCTGACCACACTGCATCCGATGTCGTCAGTAGTGCCAGTAGGTTGGGTGGTATCACCTCCGCATCCTCTCTCACCTCCTGCATTAGAGAATGGGCCAGAGCCACATTGTCCCTAGATAAGGCATCAGCCACTACGTTGTCCACCCCTCTGATGTGATCCGCCACCAGCACGAACTCCCCCACGGCCTCCAGATAAGCCAGACACCTCCTGAGATGCATAGTGTGCCTCTCTTTGCACGACCCTGATCTCACCGTCGCAACGACTGCCACGTTGTCGCACCTAGCCTTCACGGTAAGGCCTCTCCATCTATAGCCCCACACTGCAGCTGCGATCACGATCGGCAGCATCTCTTTCGGCATGATGCCCCAGTCGCACACTTCATTGGTCAAGCTCCAGCTCAGCTGGAACCAGCGATCCTCCCAGGCTGCTCCGCAGCCCCACGACCCTGAGGTGTCGGAGACCAGCACGACCTGCGGCTCCTCCGCTTCTACCAGGGCCCTCATCATGGACACCCCGTTCCACTGAAGCCCAAACTGCCTCCACCACTCCAGGTCAGCTCTGGCTGCCACGTTCAGCCTCACCCTTCGGTCCAAGCGCTTCACCGTCATGCTGAGGTCTCTCAGCCTTCTGGTAAAGGATCTGCCTGCCCTCACGGCCTTACAGGCATGATCCAGGTGGCCCAATATCGACAACAAGTCCCTCTTGCGACAGGACTTCATCCCTTTCCACTCACCAAGCTTCTTTCGGAGGCCTCTCAGCTTGTCCTCTGGGAGTTTCACTACCATGTTCCTGGAGTCCAGCTCCATCCCCAGGAAGGTGATCACCTCCGCCGGCCCTTCTTCCTTGCCAGGGTCCAGCGGCATCCCTAACCTCTCACACGAGTCCTTGAATGCCTTCAAGGAGCTCGCACACTCACTTGTGCCTGCACTACCCACCGTCACATAGTCATCCAGATAGTGCTCTAGCCACATAGCCCCTTTCCTCTTGGCGATCCATTCGATAGCGTCGCCTACCGTCGTGAACACTATAGGGGCTGACCGAAGACCAAACGGGAGGGCCCCATCCACAAACACGGACCCTTCCCATTCCATCCCCAAGAGCCACCTGTCTCTGGGGTGAACCGGGATGTTCCTGTAAGCCGCCTTCATATCAGCCTTCGCCATCTGTGCACCGGCACCCAGATAGATCACTCTCTCCACCACCACGTTTACCGTCGTGTGATGCACACTCGCCAGCTCTCTGCTGATGCCGTCATTGACACTGTGGACCTCCGGGGCTGACAGGTTGACAATGAGGCGCCACCTCCCCGGTTTACCCTTCTTCGGGATGACTGTCAACGGGCTGCACTGCACCCGGCTCTTCCACTCTTCCTTTCCCACTCTCCACACTCTCTTGGCTTTCACCTCCTCGGCCAGGTACTCGCTGACCGCCTCCTTCACTTCGGCCGAGCTATCGCCCCACTTAGTTCGGCTCCTCAGTTGCACGTTCCTCTGCTCGTGCCCGAGCCGGAATCCCTCCTTTATCCCTTTAACTAGGAACTTCACCCACTCCCTGTCTGGGTGCATCTCCAGTTCCTCTTCCCACACTTTCCAGTCGAGAGGGGTCACTATCTCCTCCGTGCCTGGAATCGGCACACTCAGCTCCCCCTCCGACACTCTCTCCAGCTCCAAGAGCTTTTCTCTGAAGCGGTAACCTGTGACAGAGGCAACCATCTGAGTCACTACCAGCTTCCTCCATTCCTACCCCCCCCCACCCCTCCTGTGTCTTACTACATTAACCCGCCTGCCCAGCTAATATCTTTCTACCTCGCCCCAGCTATTGCCCGTCCTAACTACGCCCTTAAATATGTGACAGCGAACGATAAATGATTATTGATAATATTAGGCTTGGAATAAATACAACTCAACTGTGTCTGTGAAGTGTGGATGTCTAGCTAAGTCAATATGATGCATGGTTCGGTGGTACATGTACATCTCTGCCCAACTCATCAGGCCTCCACTCCCTTCGCAGGGGGGGGTCCCCAGATGACTACACTGCCTTCCCAGTCAGGAAACCGGCTCCCTCTTTTGGGCCCTTGCCTGTTGCACGGCTAGGGCATTGAGTAGCTGGGTGCTCTCCACCACAGGATGAGCAGGTGTGGGCGAACCTGCACTGGAGCCCGAAGACGCACACCCCATTCTGCTTGTTAAAGCGGAAGCAGTGCCCTTGCTGCCTCCTCTCCCTCTTCACGCCAGGTCCATTCATACCCGTCAGTGGTCCTTTCCCACTGGACGCACCAACGCCCTTGCTTATGCCAGCACCAGCCGGACCTGCAGCCTCCCTCAGAAGGAGAGCCGCATCCACCCTGTCCTACTGGGTATCTCTCTTCCCAGCCGCTGCGAGCCTGAAGCAACGGTCGTACCTGGCCACCCCTTCCCATCTGTATTTCCTGGCCATCTCTACAATAGCCTCTCGATATCCAGCCAGCTGCTTGGCCATCTCAGGCTTCTGGTCGAGCAGGGCCCTTTCAAAGAGGGTAAAACAGGTCCCCCACCATGAAATATCTGGGACCTCCCTGGGGCCTTTCCGTCTGGCCTCAGCCGACTGACGCCCTCCTGGTGATCCCTCCTTCTCAGAGAGCTCAGCTCTCCACTCGCCTTCACGGCGACCGCCATCGAAGACAGGGAAGTCCGTGAATTCCACGAACTCCCCTTCCCCTATGCGGTCCACCGTCCTCCTTGGCAAGGGGGGGAGACCCTCCACCAGGTACACACTCCCTGGTCTCTTCATCTCCGACTCTCCCCTTGAATCTTTTCCGGACGGGTCACTGAGCAGCCTCCTGAGCAATTCCACTGGCTCACTGCCAGCTTTCCTTGACCCGCACCCCAGGCCACTGTCACGCAGCTCGTTTTCGGAGGGTAGTCCCAACTCTATAGACATGGATCGAACAACTATATAAGCAGTTGACTATCGATCACTCACGTCTCTACCCGCGGGATCTCTACCCTCACCCTTAATCCGGACCTCTGCCACCTGGCAGAACAGGTCCTACTTCCAGGGTCGGAGCAAGGCCTCCTACATTTGCCAGCACCGACCCTACCGTTCGCCAGGTCCTCGCCTGAGCGACACCAAACCATCCCCCATTGGGAGGCTCACTTGGCCCGGTCTCCACCCTACCCGGGTCTTCCCTGCCACTCCAGACCGCTGCCACCTGGCAGACTAGGTCCTATTCTCTCTCGTCAGCCACTCTGGCTGATCTCATGTATTTCCCTCATTACCACCTGGATTCCTCCACTTGCTCTGCTCCTGCTACCCGGGACCTTGCCTGGCTAATATGCCACTCCGCTCGGCTCCTGTTATCCGAGGATCATTCTAACTGGACCACTGCCATTTGGCAGACCTGGTCCCAACACCACCCCCAGTGTGACCCTCATTCCCAGGCGTCTCCCCCTTCCCTAGAGAACTACTCCTATATGCCCTTCATCTAGCCTCCTACCCATATGTCTCCCCCCCCCTCCCCCTTTGATCTACCGCTTACGCCTAGGCACTTACTCTCCGTCCTGAGGACTGAGAGCCACTACTGCTGCTCCAGAGGCCCACTGCCTCCACGCCTCCTTCCCCATTCTCCCCTTTCTTAACTACTGTCCACCCTGTAATCTCGCTAACCATTGGCCGTGCCTACTCTGCCCACTCTCCACATGTATTCCCACGGCTCTCAACTATCCTACTTGCTAAACCCACCCCCATTTCTATGCACACTTCTCTCCCTTGCATAGCCCACCGAGCTCATAAGAAAGTCACGCCCGGCCAGGCTGGACGGAGCGAGCATCAGGGACGTCTGCCTATCCTATTCAGGCTATTACCCTACCACTGCCCCTGATATCCCACTACTCGCTCCCCTAATCTCCCGTTATTTCACTCTCTTTGGCCACATCTAATGGTGCCAACCCCTGTCCCACACAAGCTCAACCACCTAGCCCCAATGGAATTCTACTGTATTCTTGCCCCTAACTGACTAACTGGTTCCCATACCTTCCTCCGATGCCTTTTGCACCAATTCCTTTTCCTTCCATGGCTGGGTGGCCCACAAGTCCATTAGGGCGTCCAACTTTTGCCCTTGGCTCTCCACCAAAGCCCTCAACTCCGATTCATGCCCGTCGCTTCCTTCTCCCATCGAGGAGTCACTGCCAGCAGGCGCCCTAGATTTCCCTTTGTCCTCCTTCCTCCTCTTAGGACGACATTCCGATTCACTGTTCTCGGCGGCGCCCCTTCCGCCGGTCCCAGATTTCCCAAGGCTGCTGGCTGACTCCATTTCTTTTTTCCTCCGATTCTGACACGAGGTATATCTCACGTGTTCTTAAGCCCCCCCCCCCCACCGGAGCTCATGTCTACGGCATCCCCTACCAGCTTCCCGACTATCCTGTCTTCGCCGGTAACCTCGGTACGCTCCGCTAGACCTGCCGAAACCTAATACATTAACCTTAAAAGTAGCACTATTGGAACATTAAATTCTTCATACCAAAGTGCCTACCTCCAATCTTGTTTTGTTGCCCACCCCTGCTTGCACCCTATCCTGCCTAGCTGATTTTTAATTTAAAAATTTTTTTTTTATTGCCCATGTGTAAATCCACACCTTATAATATTATACATTGTACTCCTTCTAGCACGTACTACGCCACCTTTAGCGTCCCCCTAGTATGGTACTTCACCACCCCGTCGCCTTATGCTAGCCGCCTACCGGTGATGCTTCCGGAACTTGTGCCGCTCCTCTCTGCATTGGCTGGGGCTGACTCGTATGCCGCTGGACCAGCCGAGGGCAGACCCACACATGAGTTGATGAGGCTCTTGATCCACTGCCGTGCTCTATACCGCGAAGAATATAGTCAGTGAAGTCCAGGTCTGGATGTCTGTGAAGTTTAGTCTTCCAGGTGTCCAGTTTCAGGGGCGTGGAGATGCCCATTATCATTGGGTCTACTGACGACCCATGCCCACTTGTGCCAAGCTGCATCAGGTCGTTGATGTACGCGTAGGAGCCGTTCACTGTAGACACAGAGGTCAATTGTTAAAACTCTGCTGTAATAGTTTATTTATTTATTTATTTATTTATTTATTTTTAACCCATTATGTTCACTTAAGCCACACCTTGCCGGTTGGCGATCACGCCCGTTAGGGCAGAGGTGCACGTGATGTATGCATTCTTTTTTATTTATTTATTTTTTTTTTACATGAACAGTGATTTGACAACCCTACAATTTCGTAATTGATTCTCGACCAATAATTATCTCAGTATGCTATCCTGCACAAACTGTCTATACATTTTGTTAACATAATGTTGATTCATAAGTCCTTGTATTCCTGATAGACCCGTGCAGCCATTACTTCTTTGGTGACCTTGATCTCGGTCTCCTCACTGGGCGCCTAGACCTCCTGCATGCGGCCGCTGGGTGATTGCCACGACATTCCGCACACACGTGCAAGAACTTACAGGGTGTGAAGTGGCATCGATCGCCGTTCTTTCCGTTAAACAGCTGACAAATGGCTGTTTGCATCTTCTGCACTCGTGCATTTCCTAGAGGTGTTGGTGTTGGCTCTGGGGCCATGGTGCACTCTTGCAAGCGATGGTGCTCACTGAGGCAGTGACGACACCGTGGGATGGATTTCTCCCTACCTGCAAACGTTTCATTATATATAGTGAAGTCCACGATACCCCAGTCCAGTGACTTTTGTACAGCCTCCTTTCTATGATAGCAGGTGTCGTAAGTTATCCATCCGTCACCCACAAAAGTTCTGTGAGCTTTCACAATAGTTTGCTGATATGCCATGAGCTGTGGCATCTTGTCAGGGTATCTTGTTGACAACACAGAGACCATTGACGCGAAGCAGTCCACCCACAGCAGAATGTCTGTCACCGGCCCTTTGCGTGTATGACGCTGATGGCAGCAGCCATTTTGGTCATCCTCTTGTGTCCTCCAGGACTCCGCCATCAGTTTGCCCATTTCCACATACTTGAGATCGAGTATCTTTTTGCGCAACTTCAGGGGGAGTGATAGCGTGAATCCTGGGTTCCATGACTGCAACGCTAGCCTGCACTCGGATAGGGCCAGTGTGGCAGCTGTGGTTGTTGGGGGTGTGGTGGTTCTCATGCCTGTTGCTGGTGCGTTGAATACTGGCACTTCGACCATGGCTGACGCTGACGGCAGGGTCCCCAGTGCTGGAGAAAAAGAGAGAGGGATTCATTAGGATGGAGCTTCCCACTTGTACTGCTTATGCTGGGGCCACACGCCCACACAACCATGCCGGGCCACACACCCACACTAATATGCCAGGCCACACGCCCATATAATATACCAGGCCACCCGCCCACACTAACAAGCCGGGCCACACACCCACACAACTATGCCGGGCCACACACCCACACTAATATGCCAGGCCACCCGCCCACACTAATATGCCGGGCCACACGTCCCACACTAATATGCCAGGCCACACGCCCACATAATATACCAGGCCACCCGCCCACACTAATATACCAGGCCACCCGCCCACACTAATATGCTGGGCCACACGCCCACCCTAATAGGCCTGGCCACACGCCCACCCAAGATGCTGGGCTCCCAATACTATACTTCTATGTAAGGCCATGCACTCATGCTGGTGTGCTAGGACACACCCCTTTTAATTTTTTTGTTTTTTTTGTTTTTGTTGCCCACCCCTGCTTGCACCCTATCCTGCCTAGCTGATTTTTATTTTTTTTATTTCTTTTTATTGCCCACGTGTAAATCCACGCCTTATATATAATATTATACATTGTACTCCTTCTAGCACGTACTACGCCACCTTTAGCGTCCCCCTAGTATGGTACTTCACCACCCCGTCGCCTTATGCTAGCCGCCTACCGGTGATGCTTCCGGAACTTGTGCCGCTCCTCTCTGTATTGGCTGGGGCTGACTCGTATGCCGCTGGACCAGCCGAGGGCAGATCCACGCGTGAGTTGATGAGGCTCTCGATCCACTCCTGCTGGGCGTCAGTAAATTCCTGTGGGTCTTCTGACGGCGTATGCGAACTCTTGTCCCTCTCCTGCTCGGTCATCTCGTGGCTGCGTTCTCCCTTTCCCGAATACTCTCGCTGTAATCGCCCGCGATCACTCTCAGGAACTTCTCTGTCTGCTGCTGCCTTGAGCTGGTAGATTGTGCTTGCTGAGGACGTGGGCTCACTTTGCGCATGCCTGTCTACTGCCTCCTCCCTCCGTTAACTACGTTTAATGATGTAATCATTAACCTTCATGAATTGAGTACAAATTGTACAGACTGGGTCATGTAAATACACAACATCCCGTCTTATCTGAATGACATGCTTGCATAATTTGCTGTCCTCAATTGTTATCATAAATCAGGCATCTTACCAAACACAATAACTATGCTACCATCTCCCTAATAAACCATAAACACTGTTGTTTCCTAAAATACATTGAAAACACTGCTATCTCATTAAAAACAATAAGGAAAAACTGCTATCCCTTTTTACTATTCAAGTGAGACCAATTTATTGCATACCCCATGATTTTCAGATGTAGCCGCTCTTGTTTACAGCCTGTTTACAGGTTTGTGAATTAAGAAAATGACAGTGTTTACGATTAATAAAAGTTTTTATTGATGACTTTCGTGAAAAAAGTAATGTCAACCTTTTCCAATTCTATATTTTTTAAAGATCCAGTTTTGGTTAGGTACAACTGTACAATAGTTACAAATAGCTATGTAATTGGGCGAGCAAAGCAAGACTCTCACTAAACGGGTCTCAATTCGAGATTTTGGTATATATATATATATATATATATATATATTAGATATATATATATTCCACCCTAGATATCTTCACAATGATATCTTTAGGTACATGACCAGTGAAATAACTCACGATATTTCATGCTGTTATTTCACTCTGTGCTGAGCAAGCTCATTACCCTTGTAGTTATAGCAACCAGCCAAACTTTTCAATTTTCTTGGTTTTTACAGCTATCTTCCACTGGTGTACCCTGCTCTACAGGGTTAGAGCAGCTGCTAAAATATCTGCTGGGGGTGTGGATAGTTCCTACAACCAACTTTAGTTGTGAGTTACCCTTCCTCTAGTACTAACTATGGTAGTAAAGATATCTAGTGTGGAATAAACCACTTATTACACTTGTCAGAGTGATATGGCTAGATAGTTCACTCTCGGGCTTTATTTTCACTCGCCTCTGGCTCGTGAAAATAAATTAGCCTGCTCATGAAATATGTTATAGTTATAAACCAAAATTGAGGTTTGTATGCGATTTATGAACTCCGAGACACGAGGATTTATAAATTGCAATACAAACCTAATGATTTTGGTTTATAACTATTTTATAGCTCGCGGACATTGTTACCTGGTAACGTTTGCGTTCTTAGTAACCCTTTTCAGGAATGGAAACGAGCCGGAAAAGAGGGTCTGCTGATGGCGCCACCATTGTCGACAGTCACTGTAAAAAACAGCGGTTCGATTTTTAAGACCACTGAAGATATCAATAAAATGTCCATTAAAAAGGTTCCTAAAACTACAACCTATTCCACTCAATGGGCTATGAACAATTTTGATTGTTGGAGACTTGCCAGAAACAGCCGTTCTGTAGACGAAAAAGTTCCTGAAAACTTGTCAATAGAAATGAGGAGGAAGCAAATTTCTGGCTGATGCGGTATGTATTAGAAACTAGGAAAAGCAACAGTGAATTGTTTCCACCAAAAACCATTTATCTGCTACTATCTGGTATACTGCGCCACGCTCGCCAGGTCAATACCCATGCTCCAAACTTTGTGGACAAGAACAATATTAAGTTCCAGTCCCTCCATGCTGTGTTGGACAATTTGTTCAAAGAATTGCAAAAGGATGGTGTTGCAAAAGACACGAAACATGCTGAAATCATTTCCAAAGAGGACGAAATCAAATTGTGGGAGACAAAAGTCATCGGGACAGAAAATCACCTCCCCTTGTACCTCCCCTTCTTTGCACTACCTATATCTGGAAAATTCATCAAAAAACAATCCTGGAGGTCCAGCCCACTTCAAGCAAGAAGCATAACGTGTGCCAATTTATTCAAATTCAAAAGCAGGTGACAAGTGCCACATTCATATTTTGGACATATTTCAGTAAGCTTCCTCCAGATGCTTGGAAGAAAGATTATTTCTATGCCCGACCATTGCCTAACGTCCCTAGTGACCCTGATAAGCTTTGGTTCTCACCTGTACCAGTGGGGAAAAATATGCTGGCTACCATGTTAAAAAAACATGTGCAGCGAAGCCCAGATAGATGGTAGAAAAATCAACCACTCACTGCGTGCCACAGGAGCTTCGGAATTGTTTCAAGCTGGTGTACCAGAAAAAAATTATTAAAGAGCGGACAGGACACCACTCTTTAGAAGCACTGCGAACATATGAGCGAACTACCACAGAACAGCACCAAGCAATATCTGATATTTTATCAGCTGAGAAAAAAATAACATTTCAACAAGCTTTACACTCAAAACAAAGTATATGGCAGCAGCACTCCATTCCTATACATATTCAACATATGGCACCATGTCAAACCTACCACAACTGCACTTTCAATTTTAACAACAGTGACACAACAAAAAACAAAGCAATGAGAATAAAGAAGAAACTACTAGCTAATAGCTAGTTCATTATTTCATCAACAGTTAACTTTTCAACTCTAGCTACTGATCATTTTACATTATTACTAATCAAATTTTACATCCAAGTTCTTACTTACTATATCAAGACTCCAAACATAAACAACCACCAAAGTAGTATAGCGTTGATTGAAGCACTCCCACAATTTTGTCTATAACCTTGTATTAGGTGCCTGGTAAGAGATGTTCTACTGTGATTGGTTGTTGACTAGATTTGTTATTGTTGATTTTATTTGTTTAATTTTTTTTTTTCAACCTCAGTTCATCTCATGAAGTAACGGCTCAGGTCAAGCTACTTAACAATTCCCCGGAGGAAATGTGGGTGCGGCTTGAAGAGAATAAGTACTTGGAGGCAGCAGAGATCTTCCTGCTCGCCCGGCATGTCTACTCGCAGCTGTGTGTGAGCATGGGCGTGGCATCTGGTTTGACGGCAGGACCTGTCAGTACTGCAGGGATACAGAAAATGTGGCAGTCAGTTGCAGGATTCAAAGACATCATTTTGGAGGCAAGTGACTATCATTAGGAGTTGAGGGTTTATGGAGGAAGACGTTGTACTAAGTATCTCTGTAAGAATATGCATGCACATGGTGTATAGATGTATTTTATGACCCGCAAAAGAACGATAGTGTGTTAATCATCCTGACATGCCATGCATAAATGCTATCTTGACATGCGTGTGCATTATCCTAACATGTGTGTGCATTATCCTAACATGTGTGCATTATCCTAACATGTGTGTGCATTATCCTAACATGTGTGTGCATTATCCTAACATGTGTGTGCATTATCCTAACATGTGTGTGCATTATCCTAACATGTGTGTGCATTATCCTAACATGTGTGTGCATTATCCTAACATGTGTGTGCATTATCCTAACATGTGTGCATTATCCTAACATGTGTGTGCATTATCCTAACATGTGTGTGCATTATCCTAACATGTGTGTGCATTATCCTAACATGTGTGTGCATTATCCTAACATGTGTGTGCATTATCCTAACATGTGTGCATTATCCTAACATGCGTGTGCATTATCCTAATATGTGTGCATTATCCTAACATGTGTGTGGTTTATCCTGACACATGTGCATTATCCTGACATGTATGTACGTTACCCAAATATGTTGGTATATTAGTGGTGTGCTTCAAAATGGCGTGTATTCTCTCTCTTTCATAAGCCTCTTTTTTAAACAATACTGACTTTTAAAAATGTCCGGCTATTATGACAACCAACGGGTAGAGCTTCTATGGTAAAGAATGACATTGTCTCCAACTAGAAACTACTCGAACTGTATATTTCCAAGGTTAACGCTGCATGCGTGCGCACTTACCTGTACTATTTTACTCAGTTACCATGGTATTTCACTTAGTTACCGTGCTATTTCACTTAGATATGCATTATTTCACTTTCCCCGTGCGATTTCAATTGAACAGTTAATCAATATTTAAGAATACTGTAAATACTTAGTATTCAAATAAAGCTAGGTTATATAGCTTCACATTTTCTTTCTCATGTGAAGTGAAAATTCGCAGAGTAAAAAATTCCACTGATAAATGTTTGGTATTAGACGGAATGTTTTTCAACAGATTAGGAGGAGCCATATGTTGAAAGCGAAGTTCCAGTGGAAGCTAATCCTGAAATAAGGAGATAGTGAGTGAACGATACAATGCAGCTACAATTGTAAATGTTTTTTTAAAAAGCTGGCCTACTATTAGCAAGTGATAGCACGGGTAACCCGTGCTATCTCATACATGTATTGAAATAGAAAGGAATGCTAAAATTATGAACACTTCAATACTTGTGAATAGAGACAAATTGAAGAGTTAATAAATATTTATAATTTTTTTTTAAATAGTGAAAAGAAGTTCAAATTAAAGTCTTACTTAGCATGCATAAACAAAGTTGCCTATATTGGTACCCTTATGCAGTAGAATTTTTCAATGAACTTGATTTGGAGGGGGGGGGCCTGGCCCCTCGGCCTCCCTTGATCTTCTCCTGGGGGGGGGGGGGGGGGGGGGGGGGGGGGGAGGGAGGTATGTGGTGTTAAAGTGTATTGTTAGTAGGTTATAATAAGTAAATTATATGTAATTATATAATGGGTATATTAAATATTATTGAGAGTGTAATTCGTTTTATTGTGTACTGAATCTGCCTATTGAGTGCCTTTACGTAGAAAATGTATTGAATTGGAAAGTATCGTGTGCCCGCAATATTCCGCAGTAAAGGGGAAGTCCGGAGTTATTGAGTTGGGTTATTGCGCCTCCCTAAGTTACATTTTTATGCTTATTATGTCCCCTGAGGGTCTGCTAATTCTATAATACCATTCTGTGCCAATTACATTAATTTGGTTAAATAAAATAGAATGCAGAGACTTTTTATTACTAGCTATGAGAGTGCTCGGTTCATACAGACTACTGCTTGCACTCCGTGAGAAGTCTGTCTAATTCTTTGGGTGAAATATTCTCAATTTTTCGCTTGTCATTTATCCCTTTGCACGAACGATAGCTACCACATTCACAAGTCGGGTAATGTTTTATTTTGAGTATTACAGTTTTTTTGCTCTTCTAAAAACTTTCGTAATTCCTCATCATCAAGACTAACTGATTGTTCACTCTCAATGCTACAAGATGGCGGTGCTTCTTGCCTTTCACATTCCCTTCCTACTCCACCTCAATATTAGAGAAAATATTTTCAATGACTTCATCGGAATACAAAAAATCGAAAGACTTCTTGGCAGCATTTATTACATTAGCCACTCAGTTTCTATGCCATTCACGCATGACCAGCACACAATGAATTTATTAATCATTGAATACCGTGGGAGTATTACTCGTCTGTCAGTTGCATTTACACTCGTAGGCACTCGTGTAAATGCTAGCCGACAAACTTGTGATATTCTGCGGTATTCAATGATTAATCTATATGTAATTGATTAAGTTTGTGTCATGTATTATACAGTGTTGTCAGGAGCATCTGAGGAGTCCGGACTTGGAAGAAGGAGCTGTGATCCAGTCATTGTGTGCCATCATTCTCCTGGAGGGTTGCACACTCAGACAAGCTTTTAACAACTTCTTAATAGCTAGAAAGGTAAGTGTGTAATTATAGTAGTCGTTAAATAATTGGCAAGTAAGCTAAAGCGGTGATCATAAGTACAATTGTATATCGGAAACTTTGGTTAAATGTTTTCCTGTCAATATTTTACCACTGTTGAATGGAATAACAATGAATTGCATTAGCTTACTGTGGATGCTTTTCAAATTAAATTATAGATACTTTTTCATAGCAATATTTCTCTGTATTAGAAGACTGTATATGAATTCAAAATAGGTGTGATCTATTGGTTATAATAGCGAGTACTGCATTAAATTACTTAAAAGACCAGTTTGTGTGCACTCATATACTAAGGAAGTTGAAAAAATTGGATACAAAAAAAAATAGCAAAAATATTTGTATATTATGTGGAATCCCAATTTAAAAAAAAATTTAATTAATGGTATTTTTTGTATGTGGAATCATTCTAAAGGTAAGTGAATGCACTACATAATTTTATTGAGTTGTGTCTCGGTCATTTAAGAATTATCATGTGAAGGTAAGTAAGATAGCAACTGCAATTAAATGGTCAGTTTTATATAAGATATCTCTAGGTAATAAAACTTTTTTTTTTTTATTTAGTGGATATATGTATGTGTACCTGACCAGTTTCACCAACTGGAATTTATATAGTTTTGGAAACTAAATGTTAACACACAATATAAAATACTTTTTTTTATCTCTTTATTTCAAGATTAAGTTTTGTAATTGTTTGCATGTATTCTTTATTTCTTTTTACTGTGGCTACATAGATAGGTCGTCAAACATGTAATTGTGAAACAATTAAAAATTGCATTGTATTTAATAAACAGGTACTGGGACTCTTGTTTTCCTCAAATGTGGTGTGTTTTATGTGAATCTAGTTATAGATTGCAGTCTACATTGTTGACTTAGTGTGTGTGTGTAGGCTTGGGAAGAAAACTCGCACAAACACTTGATAATTTAACTGGAAATTAATTCCATGGTGCTTTCTATTCTTCAGTTTATATAATAATTTCTATCAAAACTGAAACCTGGCAAGCTTTTGAAGTGTTGATTCAGTTACAGTTATAGCTTACTTCTGTTGTTTGTGCTGTGTCAGTCTTCAGTCGTTTCCATTTAGGCTTACACTTAAGGCATGTTCAATGCACTGTGAAATATTGAATTATCATTCATGCTATAGTTTGTCTGTTATTAACCCTCAGCGCACATGCGCAAGAGGGTTATAGTAGTCGTCCTGTCTGTTTGTCTGTTTATCTGTCTGTCACGCTCTGATTTTGGAGATTACTGACAATTAACAGTTGATTTAGGTATGAACTTTCTCAGGACAAAGATTTAAGACCTTTTATTGTGCTACTTTTTTTAATTTCGGGCTAATCGTTGAGAAAACGCGAAGTTTTCAACTCCGCGTAGGTACCAGCTTTTATGGGTAACGCCCCTAGCGTTACGTCGTAATCACGTGAGCAAATAATTTCTGCATCCAGTGGTGTAGTTCGCTGAAGTTAACTAAGTTGAAAGGTTACATGCAAGGAACATCCACATTTACAGTGCCAATCACTCAATTATTTCAAGCTCCAGGAATAGTCCTCGCACAGATTATGTATACGGTCTATTCGTGGTTCTTGTTTTTCCCCCCATTTTTTCATTTTTGTCTATTAATGTGGCATGATAGAAAAGTGGCTAGAGATTTGTTATGAAAATAATTTTGTACAACTTCAGTGTGGAAGTTACGTATATCCTTCCGCTCTTCATTCATTGGTATAAAAAGAATAAGCTATAGGGAAAGTGAGCAGAGCCAGGTTTTCTCAAAAGAGATCCTCCATCCTACTTCTCAATACAGCATCAACTCAAGCAGCCAAGTTAAGCCTCCAAAGAAACATGAAGACTCTTCTCATCACTGTCATGCTAGCAGTTGTACTCGTTCAAGCGAGCATGGCGGCAGAGGTTAGAGAGCGCAGACAGACTCTACAGCAGTGTACGGCTAGAGTAGCCAACTCTGCAGCTGCTTGGGGTCAAGTTACACGCAACTGCTGGAGTCCAACAGAATGTAGCTCTGACTGCATGTCTGCATTGAATAGATTCAAAGATAGTGTGGGATGCTGTCTGACAAGTATCACTGGTAGTGCTGATGTTTGGAGTATTATTTTCGAAAGATGCAGCAATATCTCTTTACCTGGCCAATGTGGTTCTACTTCATCTACTTCTGGAGTCTTTGCTAGTTTTTCTGTGGTTACCTTTATTTCGGCTTTTTCTTACATTATGAATTGACACCGAAGAGGATAAAAACTGTTTGACCTGTGTGTATGTATTAGTTTTGATTAGTATGATTTCATTTATGAAACTTATGTTACGTTGAACTGTGTGTATGTATTAGTTTTGATTAGTATGATTTCATTTATGAAACTTTATGTTACTTTGAACTGTGTGTATGTATTAGTTTTTATTAGTATGATTTCATTTATGAAACTTATATGTTACTTTGAACTGTGTGTATGTATTAGTTTTGATTAGTATGATTTCATTTATGAAACTTATATGTTACGTGAAAGATATAAAAGTAATATTTTTATTTTTAACTTTCTCTGAATAATGTGATTGGAATCAATGACTGGGCTGCCAAGGTACTAGGTGTGTATAGACTAACAGGTCGTAAATCACTATAGTATGTCCAAGTTGAGTTGGCTGCAAGAAAAACTTGAATAACTTTAGCTACGCATCTGGGGTTTGCACCATTGGAAAGGTCGCGTAGAAGCAGTTCAAATATTCCTTCAGTAAACTCCAAAACCGGAGGGAAAGTGCTATTCCGAAACTCAATACAAAAGTCCATGGGAATAGTAAAACCACAGCTTTCCCGCTGTACACACGCCCAAATTTTGTCACACAGCTCAGTGCAATTGATCACGTGTAAAGTTTTCAATGAGCTTGTGAACAACAAACTTGTCCCTTCTCCTGCGAGGCTTTCTAGCCGTGTATTCCATTACTAGTGTACGCTATGAGTGCCAAATAATCTTTAGCTGTTGCGTCTAGGATACAGGCAAGTCTATTACGCAGGTAGATTTAATTTTTATACCTGTTTAACAACTATTGCTGAGCTGTAAACAGAAATAATGCCAACATTTAGCTAGCAGACTGTAATATAGCTGTAGTGTCAGTAATAAGCTATTGCAAATCAAGCATATCCCAATTGTGTTATTGTTAGATCTTTTTTATTCAGATTTCTTACCCTTCCACTATTGTATTTCCCCCCTAAATTCATTGTGGTAATTCTGAGTGACTCCACCTTCACTTCGGGGTTAGCTAGTAAAGAAGTTTTTCATTATCATTCTTATTTCCGTACTATTTGTTCTGTAAATATAAATGGTTGTTGTGAATTTAATTGTAATGTTGTGATCAGTTAATATATATAAATGAAATAATTGACAATGAAAATTAAGCTTAAAGAATAGTACAAATTTCCTACTAGGATGTCAACTACAGCAGAATTCTCACAAGTAGACACCATGGATGTTTCAATACTCTCAAAAAGCTTACAATATTGGGCCGCCTTAGTCTTCTGTGGCTGGTAAGTTCACACCTTCAGGTTCTTCTCTCTAAGGTGCATACCTGCGAACAGAACAGCGCCAGGAAATTACTATTTAGAACTGCAAGATGGCCTCGACTAAACTCTAACAAAAGTTATTGCATTAATAATGGGCACCCGAGTAGCCGCCCCTTTTCACGTGAATGTTTATTTACTTGCGCATCAATTGCAATTAGTTCACATGACTAAATTGCTTCCGGTTTTTTACCAAGTGCATTCCTCGCTTACCGCGCTTGTGGTCATGCCAACTCAACTTGGACATACTATAGTTCTTGAGTTTATGCGATTGTATTTAGTTCGATCATTAACCAGCCAAATATATTTATACTTGATTTATTGTTGATCAAATAGATATTGGTTTGTTATTCGAAATAGATGATATAGATGACAACAACAGAAAGTTTGAATTAAAAAGAAAAAGAAAAGAAGAAGAAGCAACAATGAAGCATGCTGTTGATATAGAACTATTGTTAAAGTAAGCCTCGGGGGTTCGTCGAGGATGATAATTAAAATAGTGCATGTGTGATCTTCAAGTTCAATGATTGTCTTGCTCTAACAATCAAAGACGGGGTATTTACACAGAAGAAGGCTCATTACAAGGTGGATGGCTTAATTAAGAATCTCAATTAGCTTGTTCATCTAAAGGAACTGTCCATAGTTAACTTAAGCTTGTGAAATTAAATATTGGCTTTAAAATATGAATGAATTTCCCTGTGGCCAAGCCTATAAATAAAAGAAATTGTCGAGTCCATAAGGATCAGCAGTTGTACATAAAAACGACGGAAATTATAGCATAATTGCATGTACTAGACTGACAATGCATGGTATTCAGCAGAACTTTGCTCAGGCTTTTGCAGAGGACAACACTAGAACTTTAGTGGAGTTCTAGAGCCACTGTATGTTGCAACTTTTGCATAATCGGAAAATTTAGCTCGGTGAATAAAAACTACTATTGATGTATAGAATTATGCTCCATTTAATTATCAACTCGTTATATTGAGATCTTACAGTTCTCAACTGAGACTAGCCAAGTGTTTAGACTTTCTTTGGTAGATTTATTGGCGAGCGAGCGAAATGAGCGAGACACTCTCAGGGGTAACACAATTGAAAATCGCGGATGTTTGTTTATTGGCGAGCGAGACAGTATTAGGGGTGGATAATGCAAAATCGGGTATATGTTATATGTATGTATGGATAGTACGTATGCCCTTTAAACGCGTGCGCGGGTGCCTTTTCCCCCCTAAAAACACGACTTTTTAGGCTTGACCCCACTTCCTTCTGGTACTACAGCTTTAAGCAAATCTTATTTGAAACTTGGGCTCCAAATTGTGAGATAATTCCTTCGAAGCGCTTGGTTTTCAAGTCCCAAAAAGTTACTGCGAACGGTTACTATTGCATTGAAACCTTTTACCAAACTTAATTTGAAAAACCTCGTCATTTTTTGGGGCTGCTAAATGGCGCTCGTTGGTTGTCAAGTGCAGCTGGTAGCCAGAGCGGCTAAAAATAAAAACCAAGAGAGGGCCACTATTACTTGGGAGAAGCTGAGGTAAGTACGTAGTTTCATATTTGTTATCTAAAATTACAAAAAATAACTCGGGCTATGTTTTTTTTTTGGTAGAGCTGCGAGCTTGTTCACCAGTTACTGGTAATTGAGGTAGTCAGAATGGCTGCAATTGGATACTACAGAAGTTACCACTGTCAGAATACCTTATAACAATGCTGAGGAAGCTACCATTACTAGAGGAAAACTGAGGTAAGTACTTAATTCCATATTTGTAAGTTAAAATTACAAAAATAACTCTGGCCTTTCTTTTTTTATAGTTGAGAGCTTGTTGTCAAGAGAGACTGGTAATTCAGATAGTCAGAATGGCTTCAATTTGATACTACAGAAGTTACTACTACTCAAGAAAATGAAGGAAGAAAGTAATTTTGTATTTGTTTGCTAAAATTAATTGTCTTTTGTTTTGTAGCTGAGAGCTTGATGTCAAGAATTACTGGTAATTGAGATAGTCAAAATAGCTTAAATTTGTAACTACAAAAGTTACCAATACTCAGGAAATTGAGGCAAGTAGTAATTCCATATTTGTTGGCTAATATTACAAAAATAATACTGGCATATTTATTTTGTAGCTGAGAGCTTGTTCAATAATTACTGGTAATTGAGGTAGTCAGAATTGCTCAAGTCTGATACTACAGAAGTTACCATTACTCAGGTGAGAGTTAATTTGGTATTTGTGTTTGCTACTGCTATTATACTGTTCAGCATGAATTAAGCTAAAATATACATTCTGTAGTAACAATTGTGTAGTTTTAACTAGGCAGGCTCGCTCGCCATTTGTGCTCAAGCACACCATCACAAAAATAAAGTTTAAATAATGTATATATATTTTTTCAATTCAAACAGTTGCGGGGAGGGGTTACTATGGCATTGAAATGCCTTGGCGTAGCTATAAATGTAATTAAAAAAATCGACCATATTTTTAGTAGCTTTGAGTGTTAGAAGTTAAAATCAATCATAACAATTGTGTAGTTTTATGCTCGCTCGCCATTTGTGCTCAAGCACATCACTAGTTGTACTGCATAAATTCTCAGTCTTGTGGACCTTCTAGTGCAATAATGAATCAGTGAAAAAATGAGTTGCTTATTTAATTGTACTAGCTAAGACAAAGGGGCAATAAGAGAAGAGTCAGGTGAGAGAGTGTAGATTAATCTAAAATGACCGTGAATGACACACAATACAACTACCGTTACAGGCGAAGGTACGAACAGTAAGATCTCAATATAAGACTTTGCATATAATGAACAGGCACTTAACTGTCCAATTTTACCCAGTGTGCATATTTTATGTAAATCTAGTTATATGCAGGTTGCAATCAATATTGTTGACTTGATTTTATCTAGGATTGGGATTGAAATAAATGACACAAATGTATACAAACAGTGGAGTAACTGAAAATTAATTTTATGATGTTTCGTATTCTTCAGTTTATGTTGAAAAAGTTCGTAAAGTAAATCCTCGGCTGTTGACACATGTTGAAATGTTGATTCAGTCACAGTTATAGCTTACTGTTTGGTTTGTACTGTGTCAGTTTTTAGATATAATTGACGTTCTTTTATTTTATGGCTGTTAAATTCTTAATTGCTGTGGAGTAGTTTTAGTTTTCACTAAATAGCATAACTGTGACTTCATCAACATTTCACTATTCTTTCATCTTCATTTTTTTTTTCATTCAAGTAATCTGAGCCAATAGGGAAATAGGTTGAGATTTTGTTGTGAAAATCAATTCTGTACAACTTCACAGTGACCGCTTTCTTTTTGTTAAAAAAATAGCACAGTTGATTTTATAGTTCAAAACTTCTATTCGCAGTAAAGTGAGTGACTGTATGATTTTATGGCCAGCATTCAGGCAAGCATACCACAACTATCAAGAAAGAGTGGTTGTGCACCATTTGATGAATGTAGTCTGTGCATTGTGTGAGCCATGGAGTTGAAGTGTTTATTGGGAAGGATGTTCTTTAGTGGACTATCACAGTTGTATATATTCACATCGCTCTCTTACTTGAGAGATACATTCCTTGCATTCTGCTTCATATACATAGTGTAACTTGGTTCTCAACAAACATGAAATGGTTATTACAGAAATTTATTAAGAATAAGCACAATATAAACTGTATTACTTTTTAAAATTTTGTTTATAGCTCACTTGCATGTTGACAGATAATTTATTAACTCATTTTGAAGTGTAAGCACTGCATTTCACACATTCTTAAAGTTTAAGTCATGTAAATTCTGAACAGCAACTCTGCAAACTGAATGAACTCCTGTAGTATGGCCTATTGATAGCTCTGATATATCTCATGAGAAAGCCTATGTTAGTCTAAGGAATATTTCAGCTAAATTTAAGACCTTGTGAATTTCATCCTGTGTTTTTGTACCATTCATTGGCAATTATATAATACTCCATGTATGTCACATATACAGTCAATCCCCTCTTATCTCGACGCCTCTATTATGGGCACGCCTCTATACTGGGCACAGGTTAGTCACTCAATCAATTCTTACTGCGCGAGGTCACTCCATTACCAATCATAGCAGCGAAAGCCAGTTATTTCTAGTTCCAGAGAGTTGCAGAGAAACCTATAGAGGGTTGCAACTGAAAGAGAACTGTCTGTATTTAAGCTTGAGAAAAAAAAAAGCCTAAAACTTATTGGAAAGGTTTGACTCAAAATGTAGTTGGAGAACTCTGAGTAAAGGGCATTTCTGAGATACGGGCACCCTCAGAATGGTGCCTGGGTAAGCGGGGATTGAGTGTACTCAGTGAAAATATCACATTTATTATTTTTAAAACAATAAAATTTATAGCACAGTGTATTTTATAGTCCAGAACTTCAATTCACAGTAAAGTGAGTGACTGTATGAGTTTATGGCCAGCGTTCAGGCAAGCACACCACAACTATCAAGAAAGAGTGGTTGTGCACCATTTGATGAATGTAGTCTGTGCATTGTGTGAGCCATGGAATTGAAGTGTTTATTGGGAAGGATGTTCTTTTGTAGACTATCACATTCTTATATATTCACATTGCTCTCTTAAACTTTTGTGTGTACTTGAGAGGTACATTCCTTGCATTCTGCTTCATATACACAGTATAACTTAGTTTTCAACAAACACAAAACATACAGAAAGTAATTATAATATAAACTTTATTACTTTTTAAAATTTTGTTTATAGCTCATTTGCATGTTGACAGATTATCTGTTAACTCATTTTGAGGTGTAAGCAATGCATTTCGCACATTCTTAAAGTTTAAGTCATGTAAATTCTGAACAGCAATATTGCAAACTGAAAGATGAAGTTATATGATCTATGAAGTACTGAAATTAGTGAGGAGCTATCCTTTGGTTGTTGTTTGTATTAGTCTGCTAGGATGTATTTTCGCCATGTATTTCCTCTGAGCTGTATTTTGTTTTTGATAGATTAGGAGTGTAAAGAATTTATTCTGAAAGTGATTAAGCTGAACTGTGTGATTGTGGTTGACCAGTTTTCCGGTCCGTGACGATATAAATAGGAATGAGTTAGCTATCAGATAGACAGCAGAGCGAAATATTCTCTAGAGGCATTTTCAGATACATCGAATCAGCAACAACTCAATACACAAGCTTCTGGAGAAACATGAAGACTCTGTTATGCTAGCGTTTGTACTAACTTTAGCACAAGTGAATACAGAGGAAGAAGCCAGGGATCGCAGACAGACAATAGAACAGTGCCAGCAAAGGATAATAAACAACCAAAACTCAATTTCAAATGCAATTGTACAAATTGGAACCTCATGCGTTGGTACAACATGCAACTCTGACTGCATGTCAGCATTGAATACTATAAAGAATGATATTGGATGCTGTCTGGAGAAATATAGTGGTAATACTGCTGGTGTGGATGCTGCCTATCAACAGTGTGGCATTTCTCCTCCGGGCAGATGTAATTCAGCTTTTGGCATCTTTACCAGTTTTTCAGCCATTACGTTAGTTTCAGTGGTTTGTTACCTCCTGAATTAATGGCATAGAGGATAAGCAACTGTTTGAACTGAGTGATGACTATTACTTTTATCGTTATAGATTTAGCTGTTGCGTCTATCAATTTAAAATTTTTTATTTTTATAGAGGGGTTCATCATTATAAACAAAAGTTGTGTTCACTGTTTTATACTTTTTTTGGTAGTGTACTTTTAATACTTTTCCTTTCAAATTGATCAAAATTGACTTGGCAAGACAAAATATAGCCGTATTCAGAGAATAAACTGGCATAGTGAATGCATATATCAGAAAACATTCACTAGGAGTGTTGCTCATGCCAATGGAGTGACTAACTTGCCCCCTTTTTTTAATTTACAATAGTGAGTTTGATAAACACTTTTTCCCAACTCAGTTCAGCGACCCAGTGTTTATTTCTTGTAAGATACAATAGGTTAATAATGCACTTCAATATACTCCAAGCTTTTAAATCCTAAATAGATATTGCTACCGCACTCTCTGATATATATGCCTTTTAGTATGTCACTTGTCTATCAAGCAGTGAAAATGTGGAGGAGGTATTTTGCACCTATTTGTGTTGTCGGCACATTATTAGTGAGTACAGAAAGGTATAAAAGATCTTGAAATCACTTTCATATTTCTATTGTAATGCTGGCTGTACGGATGTACTGATGAGCATATTTAATATATAAAAATGTTGAAGTCCAAAGGAAAGCATGTAAAGCAAGCATGCATATTTAAAAGAACACTAGTAGAAACATTTTTCGTATTTCTATGAAATCACATGGTACAGTTTGTTTTGTAGGTCATATTTTATCTTTCTTTTTTTGGTGTGAGTTTGTGCCAAAATATTTGTATGGCTTTTCCTGATTTTAATTATATACAAGAAGCCGATTATCGCCGAATTACGCGTTTCCGCGTCAAGCACGAGGGTGCTTCATAGCGCGGGTTACGCATTTTTGCATAACCGCCATAGTACCCGCTTCAATTAGCTACCAGCAGCAATCGCGAGTGTTTCAAGAGCTCCCACAACGCCGTAGTGATTCTCCTGTGAGGTAAGTGTAAGGGAGGCAAGGTTTTAATGACCCTTACCATAGAATTTTTTTTATTATTTGTAGATTGAAATTGTAGCACTGTTTTTGTATAAAGAAAATCAAAGTTACAAAAAAAAATATGTATAGCTATAACTAATAGACAAAAATATTTATCAATTATTAATATGATATAAAGTTGTCAATAAAATTTAAAGACTGCCAAGAAGTCTTCATAGAGGGCAGTGATGAAGAATTTTAAGATCTCAAAGAAATAGAGATAGAATAAGGCAGAAGACTTCTCAGGTGTAGAGGTCCGTGGCCAAGAAGTCTTCATGGAGGGCAGCAATGAAGAATTTGATGACCTGGAGGAAATAAAGGTTGAAAAAGGCAAGCTATTTTAGCTTCGTTTGTTCATACACAGAGGGTTATATAGATTTTGAACAACACTAACCACAAAAAGGTCAAGTTATTATTGCATGAGGATACAGACTTTCTTCCTCCCAGTTCTCCCCTACTTGAAGGTGCCCATAAAATGGATTTCTTAGAGAAAGTTTCTCAGGTATGAAGAGAAGGATGTGCAATCTATGTCAAGAACAGTAACAACAGACACATCATGGTACGGTACAGTGGTGATTATGGGGTGTGGCTTTGTCACCATGGGAGTTCAATCGGACTGCTTCATAGTATTATCAGAAAAAAATCCTAGAATTGCAAACACAGTAGTCTATATAATTGCTTGTTATGTTATATATTATATTATCCTAGTATATGGCTCACACAAAAAAAAAAAAAGCCAATAGTTGCTGAATTATTTCAAAGCAAGCGGCTGGTGAACATTTAAAACAACAATATATAGCTATGAAACATGAGGTCTTAGCCTAAACTTTTACAATACTGATGCTAACAATGGTAATACTTACCTTGAAGCTTGTAGTTTCCAATGAGTGTGTACTTCACACTTCAAACGCCTAGAAACTAAACAAAACTTAGCCCGCGGGTAGAGGAGGGCTTTAGCTTCAATCAGTTAATACATCGCCGTCGGTTACTTCGAAGCGTATTGCCTCCAGACAACAAAAAGCTCAGGCGGTTCAAGCCTCGAGGTGACGGTCACGATTTCTTGTAAACAATTTTCGGAGTACGCGCACGTAAGCGCGAACTTAATTTCCAGCGTTAATCGGTTTTAATATAGCCGAAAGCATGAGTAAAATCACTCAAGTCCCTCTGCAAAAGAAGGAAAGTCACTTCAGGGGCAGAACCCAAGATAGCAACCAGAGGAACATGAAGTTTATACTCATCCCTGTCCTGCTGGCTCTCTTTATTCTCTTCAACATCAGTGAACACTGAACAGCAAGCCAGAAGAGTCAGGCAGACAGATGAGAAGTATGGAGAGAAGATAGGAGTGGTCCTATATAGTGTCTCTTCAGTTGATATTAGCTCTACTTGGACTCCAAATTGTGACAGTGATAACTGCAAGGTTACAATGACCACCATTGGTGACTTTCTTGGATGTTGTGTCTGGCTAGCTGGTTCTGATGTCACCTGGGAGAGTGAATGAATCTTATATGTAGTTGCTGAAATATATAGCTTGTAGTTGCATTCAATACACAATACTGTGGCTGACAAACAGACTGATTAGGATTGACTGTTTAAGATGCTCTAGTTATTTGGATAGCTTCACATATTTTTATGTCATCTGGTTCCAATAAGTTTCCCTGTATACATTAGCTCACCATAATGGTATATATGCAAGCACACAGAACTTCATTATTTCCAATTATTTTAATTGATCCATGTACAAATGGTAGTTAAAATTTTATCGACTTGGACGGTGCACAAGTTGGATGGATATTACGTAAGTAGAAGGTGAGACTTTCTGGAGTAGGGTGTTAGTCTATCCAATGTAAGAAGACTTATGAACTCAACATTATGCTTACATTAAAATGTTACCCCAACTTAGGTATTGTAATTGTTAATACAATAGTTCAACTTATTGTACCATAATTTATATTTTAGAAACAAACAACAAGGAAACATATTTTCCAAAAGGCCAATTTTTACCACAACTAATTCATCAAAACAAACAACAAGGAAACGGATTCCCAAAAGGCCAATTTTTACCACAACTAACTCATCGTTCTTACTTGGATTAAAATTTAGATTGATGCAATCATGCTTATATATTTGCACCTTCCTTCAGTTGAATAGGTATTTTAAGTAAACTTGTGGCCTTGAAATTTCTGAACAAAAGCTATTTTCTTATGGCTGTAAGTGACAAGAAGTTTAAAGCAAACTCTCAGCGGTGCTATGCATTAGCTAGCTATCAGACCAAAATAATAATTTATTAGGCAAATACTTAATCAGGTATCATTATAGCTCAATAAAAACATTAGACGTAAATGCTATGCTGTCTTCATAAAAGAAGTTATACAAATGAGTGATACTCACTGGTTATTTCAATGTGAAAGTCCAATTCCAGCACTCTGTAAACTACTTGCGTAAAGTAAGAACTACCATGGGAAGCAAGAAATTATTAGCTCAAGTGATTACTTGATACATTTTAGCTACTTTAAAAAAAGCTGGTACCTACTTTTAGGCTGACTACTACCATTTTCTCAAACATTAACACGAAATTTAAAGAGTAGCACAATATAGTGAATTAAATTGTCATTCTGAGTAAGTTCATACCAAATATAATGGTTAATTCAAATATTCTCCCAAATAATAGCATGACAGACAGACAAACAGACAAGACAACTACTTAAGCATGCACGCTGAGGGTTAGAAAAAAGAAAAAGACGTGTATAGACAGATTGACTGACAGATGACTACATCATAACCTCTCTACTGAAGTTTATGATGCCATTCATGCAGTTTAATAGTCTCTTCTTTACTTTACAATTTATCATATACTTTCCAGGAATGACCTTGTATCTTTCACTACGTCTCAAGTCACTCATTATCATATTCACCTCTTGGTGTATCATGTCTACTAGTAATGTGCTTCAGCACAAATGGCGGGTGAGCCATTGTGCACAAGTAGAAAGCATGTACAAATAGAAAGAGTACCACTGTAGGAAGGAAAAACAATTTAACCTTAATCTGATAAAAGTTGATAGTCCATTTATTTATATAAATAGCTTATGCTATAGCTAAGTATATAGCTGTTGACCTTTAAATTTAGCTAACACATAATGAAATTACTTTCTTACCTCAATTTTTCTGAGTAATGGTTACATTCTAAATGATCAATACTCCTCACAAAATGCACTCTGCTACTAACAAGGGCCGAATGTTTTAAAATTATGTATGGTAAAGGGTTTTTCAATGCCGTAGTAACAACCTATTGCTGAAATTTTTTGTGACTTGAATAAAAAAACAAACACTTCTAACAAATTATAGCACAGCTTTAAGCCACTTGCTTATACAGGGGAAACTAAGTGAAGCTTAAAAGCTGTAAAAATATATATGTATATATTTATTCCAAGCTAGATATCTTCACAATGATATTTTTAGGTACTGACCAGTGATCTCTCAGATATCTCATATGGTGTTATCTCATGGCTGTATTGAGCAAGCTCATTACCAGAGTAGTTATAGCAACAGGGCCTGGCGGTACAAGTTTTCTGGGTTTTTACAGCTACCTTTACTCTGGTGGAGCCTACCCAGCCAGGTTAGAGCAGCTGCTATAGTACCAGCTGGAGTTGTGGGGAGCCCCTAGTGAGTTTTCTTTAACTTTACTCCATGAGTTACCAAAAAAAACTACTCCAGTGAAGATATCTAGTGTGGAATAAACCACTTATTACACTTGGTCAGAGTGATATGACTAGACATTTCACTCTCAGGCTATATTTTCACTCTGCCAGCTTGTGAAAATAAATTAGCCTGCTTGTGAAATATTTCACCTTATCACACTCTGACTCATGTAATAAGTACTATATATATATATATATAAACAAAAAACAAACAAACAAACAAAAAACAACAACAGCTGATTGTGTAAGTGCTACTCTTTGGCTAAACAGTAGCAGTAAAACACACTTTCACACACACACACACACACACACACTTGTGTACTGGATATGCCAACACAAGATTTAAATTGTACTATTAGTGACTTGACTATGGAATGGATTTTTAGTAAGAACAGTACTGGGCGTAGATTAACAACACAATAACAACAGGTGTAACTACACAGTCTGCACAGTCTTATTGCTTCTGGTAAAGGGATTCAAAGTCACAGCCACCACTCTTTAAAAATAAGCTATTACTTTAGTCATTTTTTCTCTCAAGGTGCATTAGCATTAATATGCCCAGAACTGACTCAAGATAAAAAAAATAAAAAATAAAAAAATTAAAAAAAAGAAGAAAGACCACTGATAGGTTACTGCCCTTGCCACTAAAAACTTTCACACATCGAACTTACTTAAAATGTATGTAGACTAACTGTATCTACCACATGGTCCTGCTTGATGTGCCAATCAGAAATGCAGTAACATATGGTATTTTAGTCCATTCTGTCTATCCCTTTCCAATTTTTCATTGAAGTAGGTATATCTGTTAGCCTTTTATTCACCTGCTGTATATTTTCTTGACCATACTATCACATTATGTGATGCTTTTTCACTTTATTTATACAGTTATTGTAGTTCTTTCATTGATTGTAAATTTAGCTAGTTAGCTTCACCAAGTTATTATTGTTCTTTTCTGACAAATTTCACTTGCTCTATATCCTTCTAGACTTCACTATCATCATTACCATTCAAACAAGAGACAAATTTTAAGTTAAAAACTCTGATAAAAGTTGATTTTTTTTCTACTGCCAGATCTGTATACAAAAATGACAACAACAAAAAGCAACATTATTTTAGTAACTTTAGTGTAGTCTCTGATTACCAGCAGCTCCTGACAAGAATCGCTATAAGCCACTAATGAAGGGCTGATGTAGTTGAAATTACTTATGGTAAAGGGTTTTAATGCCATAGAAACCACACTTGTTGCAATTTTTGGTGACTTTGAAAGAAAAAGCATTTCTAAGGAATTATCACACAGATTTGAGCCTAATAAGATTTACTCTCAGCAGTAGTAATCCAGGGGGACAGTCTAACAAGCTGAGTGTTTAAGGGAAAGAAGACAGCTAATATAAATTGTGTTTAAAATTTTTTTGTGCTATTCTTTAGCTGAGCAGTAGCTGTAACACACACTGAGGAAATACCAACACAATTGATTTTCTTTGTGACTTGACTATTGATGGATTTTCAAGTAAGAGCTGTACTGTTGCAAAGGATGTGTAGCTATGACCTACCAAGAAAATAAACTTGGGTAAGTTTGTAAGACCAATTTGTGTCCTGCATATTTAGATCATGTCAGAGACAACCTAATTTAAGGAGATAACTAAATTTCCTTCTATGGTAGAGTAAAGGTTACTAAACCTGGAATTGGTTTGCTAGCTGGAATTGATTTGCTAGCTGGAATTGATTTGCTAGCTGGAATTGATTTGCTAGCTGGAATTGATTTGCTAGCTGGAATTGATTTGCTAGCTGGAATTGATTTACTTAGCTGGAATTGATTTGCTAGCTGGAATTGATTGCTGGTCAGCAAAGTTATCTTTTCACTCTACTGCATGTGTCACAAGTCCAATGGAAAGAGGAAAAGGAAAATCAACACACTCTTTGCACATGTGTTTTGGTGATTTATTTTATCTTATTGTACTATACCAAATGTAGTGCAAGAATAGAATCTATATAATAGATAGACAACGAAAGCGAGGGATCTACCTCCCACAGAACCTCAAGGGCCGTGGGCTGTACCGTCCCGAGCGTAGCGAGGGCGATACTAGCGGCCCGAGGGGTTCGACGGGCGGTAGTTACCGAGATTTCGGTGTCTATCTGTTTTAGAACGTAGCAACTATAGCCTTAGTTACCAAATAATTTTTTCTATCCTTTGTTCTATGTTGATACTCTACGACAAAGACGGCAGAGACATTACGGAGAGGTGTCCAGTAATTGCAGCAATTCTAAGGAGCCACGGCGCATAGAATATTTTCATGTGTTGTGCGCTCGACTCCAGTGAACCGGCGAAAGTGATGGAATTAGAGTCAGGAGAATCAATATCACTGCGTTTTCAGCGAACTTAGTCAAAAAGAACATTCCAGCCCACCCATCTACATTATCAAGTTTTCGCATTTCAGCTCAATTGGTAAGACAAAATTTACAAAACGGCTTTGTCTCTCCTAAATCTTCTTTCAACCAGCTACTCTTCCACCTTTTTCAACTCTCCTTTATTTAGCTCCTCACAGTCAGCTCTCCAGTCTAGCTCTTCACCGTCAACTTTCAAGTCAAGCCCCTCACAATCAGTACTCTAGCTTTGCTCTTTACAGTCAATCTCCGTCTAGCTTAGCTTTAGAATCAAGATTTAGTCAACCTTTACATGATGATGAAATTTTGAAAGATGTAAGGCCATGCAAAAAGTTTGTATTTACAATATCTGACATTGATGAACAGTTTGCATGGATAAGGCAGGATTTTGAATACATAAGCAAAATACAACGAAAATACCATGAATGTAGTGCTTTTACATTGCAAACAATATTATACTAGAAGGGGTGCCTTTAATTTTCATAACTGTAGTGATATAAACATCCACAAGAATAGTACTAAAACTATTAAAATAACATGTGCAACATATATAACTGCTTTTTTATTGTTCATTATTTCTTTCTCACTTTCTCATTTTGGTGATGATTGTATTAATTAAGAAAAACTATTGTTAGTGTGCAAGGCATGCGTTGAATCCATCATCTTTCGCATCTGACAGGAAAACCGTGCAAACAACATTCTTGCACCATAGATAAAATAAAAATTGTTTAATTAATGCTTGCACGACTCATAGACAAAAAACAACTAATAAAATGCTACAAGGGAGGATACTATTAGCCAGAAGGGAGGATACTATCAGTAGTATCCTCCCTTCTGGCATTTAGTATCCTCCCTTCTGGCATTTAGTATCCCTGTGCACTCTCTTGAACAACACTATGCTGGATAGAATGCCTACTTCACAATACAAAAAAGGGGTTAGCTATGTTCTAACAGAAGTTAAAACCAACTAAACTTCAATGCTGGCAATTAGGGTATTAAGTTTTGGTCAGCTATTCAAGCAAAAATCTTTGCAGTAAACTACCTTCTTTTAATTGAGTAGATATATGTTGCAATAAGCACTTAGTGCTTAGTTTGCTGGTTACGTGTTGTTTCATTTATCACTTATAACATATTAAAGCTACTACTAACTGCTACTACTACTACTACTGCTATGTACTTTGGTTGCCTCTACTTATGTATGTTTACTGTCTCTCACTGTTCTCTTTCCCCTAATTCCTTAATTGCAGTTTTAACTAAAACTAACATAATCATGTTTGTTTGCTTGAGTTAATGGATATTTTTGTTTAAAGTCTTAGTTTAATCTAGCTATCTTAAGTACCTATTTGTTTATTTTAAAATGTAACTCTTTCTTGTATAGAAACGCAAAGTACCTATTTATTAATTTTTTGGCCAATGTATGTCTATCTCGGAAACAGAAACGGAAGTCATGTAGTATTTTTGTTTTTCCATTGCTGGCTACCTCCTGTCATCCATCCACGTTTTTTGACCAGCCTCGCTGGACATGATGTCGCCGTGTGGTCAATTGGCAGCTAGTACACCAGTTCTCACTGCTCCTGTTCTGTCCGAAAAAGCACAGAGCGTAGATGGAGGGGTCCACCTTTGCCCATGTCTGGTCCTTCTTTCCTGCCATCTCTTGCCTGAATGATTGGTCGTACACCAACCATGATGGCCATCGATATGATTGGCTCGCTTTGGTGATCAGTACCTGGTACGCCATGAGGTCTGCCACCTTCCCCGGCTGTTTGGCTGCAACAACTGCTACATAAAGGCTGAAACACTGCAGCCAGGTCGCCAGGTCAGGGATAGCCTTCTTGCTAGGTGCCAGGTCTGCGGCATGTAGCACCACAATTTGACCCTCGCCAGCTTGAGGAGACGGCCGTCCTTTACCCTTCGCGGGGGGGGGGGGGGGGGGGGGGGAGCTCACAGAAGTCCACGTACGTTAAGGATCTTCTCCACCAACTTCTTGGGGATCGCTGGGAGCCTGGACCCACTGAAACCAGGCTCTGATGCGCCTGCAAGGTGGCTGGTGGCATGGTTGCTATACTGCTGTTCTTTACCCCGCTTTGATTGTCTGCCCCATACTCTCCACTTGCTGCAAATGTGAGGAGGCCCAGTGCTGCCAATTCTGCTTCCTGCTGCTCTCCTCCTGTGACACAAAGGAGGGAATAGGTGAACGTAGCTATGATCACCAGCTTGCACAGTTTCGGCCGGCATGCCCGACTACTGGCCATTAGGGTTAGCTATCCCAGGCCCTGCCCGCCTAGCCATGCATCAGTTTTCTCTTTCTCTCTTTTTTTTTTTTTTTTTTTGCCATGCAGTTATAATGCACCATCCCCCATAACCCCAGCTTGATCTGCTATACCAGGGTGCCTAGGGCCACTGCACCCAACACCTGCTTGCTCTGACATCCTGGCAACCATGGGCCACTGCACCCCCCTGCTAGATCTGACCCATCGGTACCAATGGGCCACTGGTCTGCTTGATCTCTGGCGTACTGGCATCACCCTCGCTACTGATGCCTGCATCCCACCTGCATTGCCAATGACCTTGTACTGAGCCTTGCATGTGACCCCCTGCTATATCAGCCATGCTTCCGTTCTCAACCCTATAACCTCAACACAGTTCCTACACTGCCACCTTGGTCCTATAACTAATGGGTCCCTGCCCCTTCATCTTGCTTTTTTTTTTTTTTTGGCACTACCAATACTTACTAGCCCTTGCCAACCATGGTTCCCCCCTTTTACTGCCAACCTCAAATTGCCCTGCCATTACCACTAAACCACTAATTCCCTCAACATGAATGCTCTGAATGAACACACCCTGACCATTTTCTCATTATGGCTACCATCCTGGGAGACTAAGCCCTAGACTCCACTGTCAGTTATTATTATTATTATTATTTTTGCCTTGGTACACCACCCCACTGCCATAAAAACTAGTGTACCCCTTTTTTACTCTCTGCCCTTGCACCTACTGTACCGGTTCCACATAATTTCACACCCGCAGGGTGGAGGGGAAATGTTCTAACATACATCAACACTCACCGTCGGATGTTCTCACTGCTTCCTCCCCGTGACTATCCTGGGTAGCGTTCATTCCAGCGCCTCCTTGAAGTTTCGCTGCCACCCCGTCTATGATGGTCTGAAGCGTTGCCGCGCTAAGAGTCCTGTCATCGTTCTCCGCCATCGTCTCGGTTCGCCAAACTTTCTCAGGACCGTACAAAACTCTGATACGCTCCGTCTGCTCACACTGGCTGTCGCACTTGGAATGTGCTCGCTTCACGTGTGCTCCGTCTTATCCTGTGAGTGCCTATACCTTCTCACATTCCCCTGCATGTGCTTTTCTTCTCCTCCTCCCACGTTAACCCCGCTTAATGACTATTAAGCTTCATGTGAAAGAATGCTTAGTCTATACCTTTTCTGTAGATCAAGCAAAAAAAAAAAAAAAAAAAAAAAGACAGAAACAACAACAAACAAACAAAAAACAAGAGCTGTCTTAGTATGAATTTAAAACCAGCCAACTATTTCTTTTATAATATCAATTGAGTTCTCTTTAATGTGTCAACCTGGCTCTAATTTGGAGTGCTGAGTGTTGATTTCATATGTCTGCTTCTGTATGTTGTGACCCTTTAGCCAAAATGCAGCTATAATTAAAACAATGTTGTAAGAAAGAAGGGAATTAAAACATGGTGAAATATTTCATGAGTAAGCTTTGTTTTCGTTCTCTTGTGGCTCGTGATAAAAAATTAGCCTGCTCGTGAATATCTTGCCATATCATGCTCTGATGAGTGTGTCAAGTGGTTTATCCTCTACTACAGATCTTCACTGCAGTAGTTTATATAACATTAAAAATGTTTATAGTAAGAAATACAATCGCACGCCACTTGTACCAAATGTTTAAGTCACTTCTCATCTTCTCATCTTCCTCTGTTGGTTGCTTTATTTCTGTCAATGAACTGCTGTACCTCCTCGTTGTCAAGGTCAACTGTAATAGTGCCTCTGCCACCTGGATGGTTGCTATTAACTACTAGCGTATCTGATGATAATGAGCACGTGTAATACAGCACAAGATAACAATTGTGAGAGATTAATTGAGGAGGGCGTGTATAAAAGGGCATAGCCATGGACATATTTTGCAACATGTGGAAAATGGTGGCAATTAGTTTTTGTCACCAACTTCCCGAGACCATTTTAGAATGCAATACAGCAAATTAGCACACACAAAAAAAAAACTGGGAAACAACACTACTGTAAGAAATAAGTCATGAGCACCTAATATAGACGCAGCTAAATTCAACTGCACAGGATATAATGTACTGTCAGAGTGCTACTAGTTATATCCTGAGGGGCTCATCTTCAATCAAGAAGTATTTTGGCGCGCACACACACACACACGTTACTGATAGAAGCTAGACTACATTATTTTATTGTATCACTTGCAAAAATGATTATATATATTATATATAGCTGTTTGCAATTTGGGGCACTCGTATTAAACGGTAGTGTTGATCGAATTGAAAGAATAGTGAGCTATTTTGGAGGGTTCTCTTTGCATGGCTACTTTTTTAAAAGTTGAATAGAATGAGCTAGAGGTTAAAGGCCATGCCGGAGATTCTCCTATTTATACCTGGACCTAACCGAAGGAATTCAGAATGTGGTAAACAAGGCCACAGATTTCGCGCATAAAGAATAGCATTAAATTGTAATTGCGACCTCTACATTTAACAATTATGTCATGTATCAAGAAGCTAAAAATATTACCGCAAAGATATCTAGTTCAGAATGTGATATAGTTAAATATTTCAAGAGCAGGCTATCCCCCCCTCCCCCCCCCCCTTACAATCGTAAGCGATTGTTGGTAATACCCCAGTTGTCATGCTGTACTCACATGAGTAAAAAACTACCACAGGTAGGTGCAAGAAATGTTTTACTCATGTGAGTACAGCATGGGTTATCATTAGATTGAAAGAAGCAAAAAAAACTCTAAGCAATTGGCAGCCACAGTAGACAAAAAAAGAAAAAAAAAAGAAGCCATTCATTAACATGTTACTAAGGAGAATTTCACCACCACATAATAGTAATGCATATTAACCCTCAGTGATCATGTTTACGAGGTTTACAGTAGTCATCCAGTCATTCATTCTGTCAACAGAATTTCAGGAAGACAGCAACCACCCAGTATCGAAATCTATGGGTGATGTACATTACCAATTCAATTCCAAATGCTCTCAATATGCTTCAGAAAGGCTGAACTGGCCCATACATCATTAGGGTAATTGTGGTAAAGCTTGCCTAGTTTTTGGCATAGTGCTTCTACAACTAATACTGAAAGTTTACACCTATGTTGCTGTATTCATGATGTTGATATTTGTTCATTGTAACATGCAGTTAAGTTCTGACAAGTACAGAACATGGTACAAACTAGTTTTGCACGATTACATCCACATTGTGAAGACTTGCAATGGGTTTCACTTGAGCAGGTACACCTGATCACCTGTAGGATGTCACTGGGAGCTAGGGGAATGTCAGATGGTATTGCTATTAGCTGCAATGACTTCATATTCTGTTCTAACTTCATGAGGATCAAGTTGCAAAGTTTTGGCTTCCTGATTTGAACGCTCCATACATCAACTTTTGTTTTGGACAACATGGATGTAGTGGTTGGCTGTCCATAACATCAGCTGTCACTTGAGCATCACATCACACTAATCTGCTTGAATGTCGCCGATCATATATATGTAATTTTTTCTTTCAGCATTATCCATTTTCCTATAGGAAAAAGGAAAATGCTGAAAGAAAAATTACATTAGAAAGTCCATTGCATGCTGCCACAGTGTCACACCCAGATAGAGCATGACCAGCTATTAGTGATGGAATAATCATAATGCTTCACCACAGTAGCTTGTATATTAATACTTTTCTTTCTTTGATACTTGATGCCATTATCATTGGTATTTGTAAGAAGTAATGATAAAGTCGTAGAACATACACATCTATATTATCAGTAAGAATAGTCATATGCTTATTCTCATTGACTGCAACCCGGTATTGCTTGCTATACTACGATATTATTAGCTTCTTCATGAGTAGTGGCAATATCATGTCGTACAATGACAACCTAAAACCACAAACTGTTAATTAGCAAAAGTGCATTTTACATTTAATATCAATTTATATCAAAATGCTCAATGCTGTTGAAGGTCCAGTAAATAAATTCTTTAAATAGATGGTCTTGAGAAGCAAAAGGCACACAAAAACCTACTATAGACAACAAAGCAAGGTTGTAGCAAAAAAGTGGATTTGGCTGCTGGACTATAAAGAAGAGCATCTATTTTTCTTCTACAAAATTTGCACTTTAATTTGTATTAGCTGATTGTAACACATGTGAAAAAGATAAACACAGCAATAATTAATAAAGTTAAAGTAGTATTTTCTGTATCATATATTTATCTAAAAGAATGCGATCTCATCAGCTTAGTGCAAAAGCACCGTGAAGCAGACACCACTCTGTGTGATTCCTGTATTGTTATATAAAAGTTATCTCTCTCACTGGTTGCAGCACTCTGTCATAATCTGTGACAGTCAATAGGCACGTACAAATAATTCAGTTTTCACTCATTTCTTAAATACATGTAGTACACTTGTAGAACTTCAACCTTTGAAGTATGTTACATCACCACTTGTTTAGAACAAGAACTTAGCAGGCCGTATTCTTTCCATTAGAAACTGCATATTACACACAACAGTAATGTAGGAATAAGTTTATGTATGGGTGGGCTCCAAGGGCATGTGTTTTGTGATTTGCTGGTGTTCGTGCAAATTTTTGCCAAAAAATTATGAGTGCACAATCCCCCAGAGCCCTCCCCCCCCGCCCACTTCCTACGCCACAGCACAACAATAGTCCAATTCAATAAGAATATATTCCCCACACTATAAATTTATTGGCCATATTATATCAGACTAATAATTCAGTCATTCTCGGCTGAAATAATTATAATAATAGGACATTTTTTCTCTTTTTACAGCTAATATTTTTTATTATAACTTAACCCGACATTTGGACTTCTTGCCGAAGTCCTCTTCAGGGGTCAACTGAGGTCGAACTGTCCATGGTGATAATTAAAAATGTTGGCTGTTAAAAAGAGAAAAAATTTCCTATTATTAAGATTAATAATTGTTAGACTTAATGCAAACAAAAGTATTAATATTGGTACAAATTCTATTTTTTTTAGAAAACATTTTTTTCACAAGAACACTCATTACAAGAAATGTGCCATGCTGCAAAAATGCAAATAAAGAATTACGAAAGTAGCCATGTGACAGATGATCAGATTCCAACCAATAAGATTAGTATTCATGAGGCAGCTCTGCACGGCAAGGTAGAGGACGTCAAACAATCAATAGCTGATTCAAACTGCAATGTGTTTACTGTTAATGACAAAAAACAATCTGCATTACATTTGGCTGTAATAGGAGGCCATATTGAAATAATACAGCTGCTGCTGCTACTAGTAGGAGCTAATGTTTTGCAAGCAGATACTAATGATTTAACACCACTTCATTACGCAGTTATTCTTGGCCATCTTGAAATATTCAAGTCATTAATAAATCCTTTATTGGCTAACTTTTCTATCGGTGATATTCTTAAACTTACAACCGTCAACATCAAATCTTTTCAAGTCAATGTCTTCCATATTGCCATAGCCATGAAGCAATGCGACATTGTATTGTTCATGTTAAATTATTTCTCACATGCTTCATTTACAAATACCAATTCACTTGCCCTCTCTACTATACATGACAGCATATTCGAATTACTACTTGATACCAACTGCTTCAATCCAGAATGCCAGCAAACAGCTCTGTGTGTGGCAGCAGCACGAGGTCAACTAGGAGTAGTCCAGTCTTTACTGAACATCCATCACTGTGATGCATTCTTCAAGATTACAGATGGTCATACTTTACTGCACTGCGCTGCTATGAATGGACAAAATAGTGTAATAAAGCACCTGTACAATTACACAGATATTCCTGACAAAATTGGTCAAAAAGAATATGTGACTGTGTTCAAACTAGCAATTACAAACTGTAATGTTGAAATTATTGAAATAGTTACAAAAAACTGTCAGCATTGTGATGTTAATGTAGGATTAATTATTGCTTGTAAAGAGAGTCAATTAAGCATAGCAAAATATCTCATAGAACACTGTCACAGTGACCCTCTCTCTACAGATGAATACGATAACACACCACTGCATTATGCTGCTAAATCTGGCAATCTAGAATTAGTCAAATATCTCACAGACAACCATCACTGTGATGTTAACATGACGGGACTATATGGAAGAATGCCACTTCATGTGGCATGTATAAAAGGACATTTAAATGTAGCAAAATATCTCATAGAACACTGTCACAGTGACCCTCTCTCTACAGATGAATACAATGACACACCACTGCATTTAGCTGCTGACTCTGGCAATCTGGAATTAGTCAAATATCTCACAGACAACCATCACTGTGATGTTAACATGAGGGGAGAATATGGAATGATGCCACTTCATGTGGCATGTAGAGAAGGACATTTCAATGTAGCAAAATATCTCATAGAACACTGTCACAGTGACCCTCTCTCTACAGATGAAGACAATGACACACCACTGCATTTAGCTGCTGTTTCTGGCAATCTGGAATTAGTCAAATATCTCACAGACAACCATCACTGTGATGTTAACATGAGGGGAGAATATGGAAGAATGCCACTTCACTCTGCATGTATAAAAGGACATTTCAATGTAGCAAAATATCTCATAGAACACTGTCACAGTGACCCTCTCTCTACAGATGAATACAATTACACACCACTGCATTTAGCTGCTGTCTTTGGCAATCTAGAATTAGTCAAATATCTCACAGACAACCATCACTGTGATGTTAACATGAGGGGAGAATATGGAATGATGCCACTTCATGTGGCATGTAGAGAAGGACATTTCAATGTAGCAAAATATCTCATAGAACACTGTCACAGTGACCCTCTCTCTACAGATGAAGACAATGACACACCACTGCATTTAGCTGCTGTTTCTGGCAATCTGGAATTAGTCAAATATCTCACAGACAACCATCACTGTGATGTTAACATGAGGGGAGAATATGGAAGAATGCCACTTCATGTGGCATGTGTAGAAGGACATTTAAATGTAGCAAAATATCTCATAGAACACTGTCACAGTGACCCTTTCTCTACAGATGAACACAATGACACACCACTGCATTTAGCTGCTGTCTCTGGCAATCAGGAATTAGTCAAATATCTCACAGACAACCATCACTGTGATGTTAACATGAGGGGAGAATATGGAAGAATGCCACTTCATGTGGCATGTAGAGAAGGACATTTAAATGTAGCAAAATATCTCATAGAACACTGTCACAGTGACCCTCTCTCTACAGATGAAGACAATGACACACCACTGCAATTAGCATCTGCCTTTAACCAGTTGGACGTGATGCATTATCTTTCAAATTCTGAGCCCAAAGTAACAGTAACATCTCCAATACCAGAAATAGTAAGTACTGGATCAAATATTGAGGAATTATATGGCAAAAAGAACAAGAATGTTATCAATCGTTACACTCCAGGTCAATTAATTCGTCGTACAATTGATAGGACTAGAAAGTGGAAATCTGGCATACGTTATGGAATAAAACTGTTGAAATCAAAATATTTTAGAACACAATCATAAATATTGTATTGTACTTTTTTTGTAAAAATACAAATTTAATGTGTTTATTGATTGTATTAATGTATTTTTCAATTACTTTATATTCTTATTGAACGAAACTGAGCCATGATGTTGTTTAAGTATTTTTATTAAGGTGTTCTATGTATGTGTAGGAAGAAATATTCTTGTAAAGTTTTAAATCTTTTACTTCAGTAGAATGATTTATCAATAGGCCTAACAGCAAATTAAAATATTACCCATCCCTCTTTCGCTATTTATCTTTGTGACCTGCCAAAGGAAAAGGCACTATAGACAAGAAAATCAGTTTTTTGCTGATTAAAAATAGAAAAAAAGTTTAATATTTCTACTCAGTATCAATTGCAGAATATAATGTGACGAATACTTAATGAGGTGTTGCTATAATTAGAATAAAAGTGTTTCAACAATAAGGTAATGTGATGTTACAATTCATTTTATGGTGAAGAATATTGCTTCTCAATATTTCTAGGTCTTGAAGTGTCCAATTTCCTTACAATAACCACAAGAACGAAAACTTTTGAGATGTGGTCTTACCCTCTAGGTGACTGTCCGTAGCTGCACGCCACTGACCAATCGAGGACTCATGAGATGATCCAGGCTTGGGCACACTGAGGTAATGGACAGGTCATATAAGAAATGTTTTTGTATGTTCTCAGGAGCTGTGACCAACTCACGAAGAAAACAAACAAAAAACAAACAAACAAAAGGCTTATCACGTGGTCTGCAAAAGTGGTGATAAGTAGTAATGTCGGATAAGTCAAATGAACTCCGATAATAGGCTGCCCAATCTCTCTCGTCTTTGAAATTAGCAAGTCTACCAGGAATAGGAAGAGCAACAGCTGAAGATAAACTAGTAATAAAGGAATGCTCACTTGTATAGTCTCAGGACTGGTAATATTTCCAGGTGAGCAACCTGTCAACCCACATGGCGTCGAGTGTTTAAATCTTGATGTTGGTAATCAGCAGCCAAGTTAGCGTAGTGTTTATCTGATATTCCATGTAAAAATAAGAATTTCTTTCAACTTATTGTAATGTAAACTCTCCTCTTGGTGATCTTCTGGCCTAACTCAACTGGTGCACTGCCATTGTTCATAGCCATCCAAGCAGACTTCTTCAGGCCCAGTATCTTCGATTTCTACAGGCAGATAGTCTGCTTCAGCAAGTACAAATTCACTGTCTATAACAATACCTGTATCCATGGTAGGCACCTTTGTTCAGCTACTCATACCTCAAGAGAGATTGTACAAAAGAGATTTTACTATCAACTTCTAGAGTAAGATTTTCTTTATCTTCCTATAATAAGAAAAACTTGATAGCAACCAAGAGCATGCCCAGAAAGTGGAGGGAAATTCTAAAAACTTAAAATTCAATTTTCTTAAAACGCAATTATTGGTCTATAGTGCCTTTACCCTTGGAGGGTCACTTCAATTTGTAAAGAGCTATGTCTCTTGATGAAATCATACAAAATGTACCAAAATATATGTCTAGCTAGATCTGTAGCATTGATTAACCCCATTGAATGAGTTGATAGGGGGAAAAAAAGACAACAATTTACAAAAGTTTCAACTTCACAAAATATCAAGTCTCACAACAATGTTCTCTCTATGTGTTGACTTGTCCTCTCCTGTTGACTCAACACTATCTGTGGAGGGGGAACTTTACCAATCCTTCGGCTGGAGCGTGGCGAAGGAGATGCTGCCAAGGTTACTGATCCGTTACTGCCAGCCTGACTGCTACTACTGTAACGACGAGAGCTGATATGTTGGGTAGGGGTCTACACATTACCCGCCAACACAGTCTCGGACGTTGCCTCAGGTAAAGTCCTGGCTTGCAAGTGTGAGTATGAGTGTGATACAGATGCCTGAGGCAAGTTTTGTCCAAGAAATAGAGCAGATTCTGAATTAGATGGTTGAGAATGGGAGTTCTTTGTTACTGTGTAATTGCCATGAGATGGCAAAGTGTCTGGTGATGGGTGGGCGGAGTTTGGTGTGACAGTGTACTGTCCGTGAACTGGGGATGAGGAAGGAGTTGCATGGGAAGAAGTGACCGGTGTGACTCTTGCGAAAGTAGCTGGTGTGACGTGTGAGGATGCCATGGGTGTGGACAGAATAGACGAGGATGTATTGGGAAAGGAGATGGTTGTGTGAACTGCTGACAGCTGAAGCCACCCACACCTACCTGCTGCTGGTGTTGTTGCTAAAAGTTTCAATAAAAATCAAAGAGTAAATAAAATGAAAAAAATTAATATAGTGCAGGACTTCCTTACTCTCTTTGTAATGATTTGCACGAGTGAATGTGGTATGAGGTGTAGGTGGGGGTGCTGTTATGGTAACATCTTTCCTAGACAAAATGTCGACTTGATTAAATCCTCATGCTCATACATGTTGTATGATGTTATACGGTTCATAGTTGATTGCACACACTGAGGCATCACATATGATGTCTTAACTGTTGCATTAAATGCATGCTGTATGCCTCAAGTGCTATAACCGTTGCAGATGAGCAGCTATTGGAGGAAGTGCTCACAGACTGGTATAATAGTGATTATCACATTGTATGCAGACCAGTGCTTATACTGGGAAATAACAAATGAACAACTTCCTTAGATATATAGGAGGAACAATGGGAGTACAATATATAATCTGCTGTGTGCAAGGCACCCCAGTGATTAGATAAAAGTACGCAACTGTGCTGATTTCATCTTATGGGGAATCATCCTTCATTTGCAGGGCTGCAAGTGTACCAGGCTGGTCATTAGACTATCTTACGTGGGTGAATACAGTCTCATAGCAGCGCTCACCACATCCCTTTCCTTCTCCCACACCCACACATAATGAGATGGTATACTGTCAGAATTACCAGACTAAAGCATGTGGGTGCGTGTTTGTTTGTTTTTGCATCAATATGGTCTCAAATATATTTGTATGTGCTAGCTTGGCCGGTTTGATGTTTATGTAGCACATACAACTGTTTATCATGTCTTTCACTGGTAAAGCGATGCAAAGCTTGATGACAAGTACGTAGTGCAGTGGATGTAACGTTGGTAAATCGTCAACAAACTGTTCCCAGCAAAAAAAATCAAGTCATAATAAGATCTTAATAAGATTTCATAGTTTATTATTAAGATATTTTAGTTCAGAACCTGATAAGATCTTAATAATAAAGATAAAGATCTTGATAAGATTAATAGTAAGATTTTTAGGTTAAGAAAAAATAATATTGTATGTAATTAGGTTGTGTCTGACATGATCTGATGTCGTGGGACTCAGATTAGTCTAATAAAATCACTGCACTTCATTTCTAACTCTAAAAGCAGATACGAACTGTGTATCTAACTGGCTAATGGTGAAATATAGCTCTTTTATTCTCTGTAAAAACTTCCCAAATTAGATTTGGAGCTGAAATAGAGGCTCCACAGTCGAAAAATATTCTGAACTTATTCGATGTACTGAAATGTGTGTGTGTGCGTGTGTGCATGCATGCGTGCGTGCATGAGTGTGTGTGTGTGTGTGGTGGTTGTGTCCTTGGCTCAGGGCCTGAGGTCCCAGAGTTCAAGCCCCACTCTGGCAATTTTCCATCTAGTTTTCCATCTGCCTTCCACCAGCCCCACCAGTCCACCCAGCTGTGATTGGGGACCTGGCATTTGCAAATTCAAGGCTTTTCCTCATGCAACAGCAATGGTCCAGGTGGGACTTCAGGTGCCCACACCACTTGCTGTGAGGAAAGGCCTGTTCTTCTATGAGTTCCTAGCCCGGCTCCAGGAGCTTTGCTTGCACGGCTCACAGTGCCTGCTTAGTGCACAGGCATCCTGGCTCTGCCAGGTGCGCATAACCACTAGCAGTTGCAAGACTTCTTCTTTTTTTCCCTTCTGTGTGTGTGTGTGTGCAAGTGTGTGTGTGTGTGTGTGTGTGCGAATCTGCTCTCAAGTGTACCACCTATTAATTTAGGGCTAGAACTATGTACATATAATTGTATAAATTCCACCATTTGATCAACAGTAAAATAATGATGGCATGTTTCCAATCTGGACACTGACCGGTACAGATTTTTCTCAGCATCGAAAGTTCACAATTGAGCGCGAATTTTTACCGTTAATGCTTTAAAAAATCATGCCATCCTGCACATTCGTTAGTGGCGCAGTGGGCGAGGTCTTTTTTCATATAAACATAATAATAGGTGTGGTGGAAATAGACTAATAATTGATAATTCTCCACAGTGATATAATAATGGTGCGAGTCCTACGATGTGATATTTTAAAGTTAATTGGATAATTGTGGTTAGAAAGGGTCAAATTTGGGGCGGGATTAATCTAAAAATCATCTTTATATGAAACATAAAGACTACCAAGTTTCTTGCTTTACAGTGCACACCACATGAATGATTCTGTTATGCTAGCAACTCCCAATAACTGATCATAGAGTAACACACAAAATATGAATTGGTCATTCGTTTTCAGTGTGGGGAGCTAGTGTTTTTGTTACAAATTGTGCTGTATTATTTGACGTACACTACGGTATGTATTGTTAGTGGTGAACTGGATCTAAAGGATTGTAAAAGGTGATGACGACTAGCCCCACCCCCCTCTGTATGAAACCCTTGGTACATAGTTCATTTGTTCAGAGTATGATTACCAACTGACTGGTCCACCACTGTCTTTTGGTGTACATTGAATAGAAATTTGCTAGTCTTGAATGCACCATTCAAAAAATGTTTTATTTTAGTTTAGTCTGTGTTGTTTTTTTTGGTTTATTTTTTAACAAAAAAAAAAGAATTTCTTTTTGTTGTCTTTTATTTTTTTTACTTTATAAGGCATATACCACTAAGAGCATGATTATATTGTCATATATGGTTTTTAATTTTTTTTTTTTAACTCAACAAGGTGAAGAGTAAATAACTTGGTGCTTATATAGCCACATACCAATGTTGTGGTTGCTCTCCGTTGGCTATGCTTCACGATTAGGGCCTTATCAGAAATGTTTTTATGTTGTGTAGCCGCACTATATAATGAGCAGCTGGTTTAATTTGATTCTGACAAAATAATATATACTATACTGTATGTATTTATACATGTGTATACAAGAATGTAAGCATTTGTTTTTATAATATAGAACCAGCGTGTTCAAGTCGTAAAGCCATGGAAGTGAGAAGCTGTTACAAAAACTTAGATTGTAGGTAAGTTTATTACCAAGTACTGTAATAGTAAGAGTCTTGTGGTTGTTTGTCATGGTACACTTATAGCTACATAGTTCCTGAGAATGTCAACATACTGACTGATTTTCTGACCTTGTTTGTGAATCATGTATGTTAGTCCATTGACTGCTATGTCCCACCCAGTCCCAATCCTTATGTTTAGTTTCTGGTGTATGGTGGCCTAATTACTGTGGGTGTAGATTTCCTGTATAGTGTGAGTGTGTTAATGGGGCCATACTGCACTGTATCATGAGGCAGCTTCACTGTTTGTATTTTTGCTGCAAAAACTACAGGTAAAATGCATTTATAACTGTAAACTTGAATTTTTATTCCTCAAACAAGCAACTCTGACAATTTTGATAGAGCTTTGTTTGGGTCTCCCAAACAACCGCTAACTAATATTCAATTGTTTGTTTGTCTGTTTTGGTGTTCATTAGTTGCTTGTGCAGCTTGTTGCCATTGCTCATTTAATTGTATTCATTGCTCCATTTATGTACCACTTCCTGTGCATGCTCAGTACTTGTATGCATGGCCTGGGACCACATTTCCCAGTTGGCATTGTCAGTATTCTAATCTGTTTGAACATTCTGTATTCTGCTTTACTAGCTGAAAGAGAGTCTAAGCTTAGCTAGTCTAGGGCAGACAGTCAACTACTTGGCTGCCTGCTAGTCTCAGTCAGAGTGGTCCTTCGGTTAAACTCCTTGCTTGTGGACTTACACCCCACAATCAAGCTTTATGTTTCGCTCATTAGAAACACCCACTGGTTTTTCCTTGTAAGGCTTCTACAATAACTTGTCTGCAACTGTTACTATTCTGAAAACTGAAGGTACTTTGGTTGGCTGGCATTGCTTTTTCACTCTACGATTATATGACTGAAGCTTGTAGTTGGAATCACAAATAAGCTTGTGGAGTTGCTGGATTTATCATACGTGTGTTGTCAGTAATAATTTCATCCCAGTTCACTCTTGAGGTTTTTAACACTTGACGCCGATGGAAATGAGCAAATTTGTTTTGATACTTTTTAAAAGTTGGTAGAGTTAAAATAGAAGTTCACATAAGTCCACAATGGCTGACACTCATTGGTAAATAGATGTAGAACTAGGTTACGTGAGCAATGAATAGTTGGCTGCATTATAATTAACTGTTTATAAAAATATGTACAGTTCACATTCATGCCCTTGGGCAATGCGTGTCAAATGTCACAGGCAAGAGAACAGTGGAGTGTTATTATTGAATTCTTTCTTGTATTCAGCTATCTGTCTCTTTTGATATTTTTTTTGACTGATGAAACTGTAAATTTGTCTATATTATTGTTCATATTGTATCAGATATTCACATAGTATTGTGTCTTCAACGATGACATTTTTTAATTATTAATGGGTGAGATTATATTTAGCATCACATCAGTGACATGCCTGTCAATAGATACCACTAATTATACCATCTCAGCCACTCAGCCAGATTGTGGGCGTGGCATGTGGCTGTTTGACTCTCACACTACAGTCACAGTCTTTGTGCTGTACACTACATGTTTCCATAGGCAGAGCTTGACTTATGTACTTCCAAATCGTCCAATCAGATTGCTCAATTCGCATATAGGTTTATACATAGGTACAAATTATATACATGTACCTTTATTCAGAATACTTCTCTGTTGCAAATAGTTAAACATTACAATGCAGATAATGGAAACGTTCATGTATGTATAGCTATCCTCTTCAGTCCATTAGCTGCTATCCTTACCCCCCTCCGCCAACCCATTTTTTCCTGGACTCTACATACACACACACACACACACACACAAACACACACACACACACACACCTTCTCCTCCTCCCAATTTCCTTGATCACTGCAAATGTTGACACTACAACACTCGGGAGAGTGATTCATTTCGTTTGTATCTACGGTGGCTAGTTAGGAGGCAGCCTGGCTTTTAGGTGAGACTGTTAAAAATGTCTAGCTAGTGACTGCTGTAGAATGAGAGATGCCTCGATGCTTAAGGGTAATACCAATGCAATAAATAAATAGGCTAGGATTCTGAAATATTGCTATGAGTTTAATAACGAGTTAACAATAGAATAAATATTTTACTAATAATAATAGAAAAAAAAAATCGCAGAAATTATTCAGGTGAAAAATTGATGATCATCAATTGCTCACCTGAATAATTTTTACGGTTATTATTATTATTATTAAACCAATTGTAGTACTAATATTGAGCTTAGCTGGGCTACACACAAACACACATACACACATACACACACCACAAACACACAACAGACTCACACATATACACACACTTGTACACACGCTAACACACACACACACACACATACTAACTAACATACACACACATTCACACTCAGCCATATATGTCATAATTTGTTTATTGTACACATACCAGTATCAATGACATTCCTTCACCAGTACAAGGTAAACTGGATTAACTTAGCAACGCACCCTGGGGTTCAACTTACATGCATGATCTCACTAGATAACTTTATAATTGGCGAGCGAGCGTAGCGAGCGAGACACTTACAGGGGTAACACAATCAAAAATCGGGGATGTTTATTTATTTATTTATTTATTTATTTGTATATATGTATGGACGTATGTATGTCATTTTGTACTTTGACCCTCGCGTTTTTGTGTTAGTTATGTGGTCGACCCCGTCCCAATGCACAAAACACGAATCCTCTTGTTTACTCGATCAGTAACCCGTATCACCCTGAATTGAAATTGTTTACCGTTTTGATTCTTTGTGGGTGCCGTTAAAAACTTTTAAAACTTAAGGGACTTTTTTCCATTTCTATCGTTAGTGGCGGTGGTAAGTCAATGCGCTCTTTTCAGGTATAAGCCCGTGCGCACAGATTTACGACTTGAAAATACTTGTTTCAGCTGACTACTGCGAGGTAAGTCTGTGTAGGTGCATGTCCATTGTGTCAAAAGCATTGTGTGTTACAACCGCTACTCTACTTAGCTAAAGAATATCACAAAGAAAACTTTTAAATAACGTGTATTGTTTTGTTGTTGTTTTTTTCCTTCAATTCAAGTAGTTGCAGAGAGTTGTTACTATGGCACTGAAATCCCTTTACCGTGTATGCGAAATTTAAAAACTGGACCTTATCAGTAGCTTCAGTGTTAGAAGTCAAAATCATTCATATAAAAATAGTATAATCTTTAGGCTCGCTCGCCATTTGTGCTCAAGCACATCACTAGTTAAGTCAACTACGCCACATTAAGTGTGTGTGCATGCATGCGTATGTGCATATGTGCGTGTGTGTGCGTATGTGTGTGTGTGTATGTGTATGTGTGTGTGTGGAACCAGAAAGAGACTTCTGTTAATGGAATGACAGAGTCAAAGGTCTGTACACGTGTGCATTGAAGAGAGAACAGATGTCAGAAATGTGTGCAATATTAATCCTATTATTACTGTAGACCTGTGAAGTCTAAATTACTGTGAAAACTGTAATTCATACTGAAGTCGTCGATCGCTCATTTTCACTGTTTGTAGTGAAAATTTAACTTTGATATCAACATGAAAATAATGTACAAGAAAATGCTCAAGACAACAATCTCTGTGTGATAGACTAATACTAATACAATAATATACAAAAATTTGTGTTTGCTAATCAAGTGTTAGTTTTGAAGAGATATTCCTGCAGAAATAGCAGGTCATCTTGGTAGTGCATTAGTCTCCCTACGTGACACTCTGTAACACATGTAGTAATAGTGGCAAGTAAAATAAACTGCAATTCAATTGGTCTTGAATGTTACATTTTAATAATCACTAAAACATTTGTTATTATGCTTATTTTGAGCAGCTGTGAATTTAATGATGTTTAGATGATTGGCATCTATTTAGTAAACAATTCTCTTGTACTAATCCTATACTATATAAGCTGAGATAATTCAGTGCATTAAGTCATTGTTGAAACACTGTGCCAATTGTCAACTTACTTGGTTATTAGGAACATTACGCATCTCCCCACAGTCGCAGTCATTATTAAAATTCTGTGTCAATTATCACAAACAATATAACAATTTAAACCATATGTACTGACTTTTGAAACACTAATGGTTGCACTTACTTCCTTTTTAGGAAGTCTACACACCTCTTCACAGCATTTATCCTATAAATCTATATATATATATATATATAACAATATATTGTGATAATTTCTCTGAACTTTATAATTTGTTAACTACTGCTGTATTATACCTCATGGTTTTACACAAATAACAGTTGAAATCCATAGCTATAACAAAATCTAATTAATACTGTCTATTTGATGTATTCTGTGACTACCCCGTGAGAAACTCACCTGTTTGGCAATATCGTAGATAAGACGTGACACTATCCGGATAAAGATAGGGGTGGCAAAACCAGTCCAAAAATTAAATTTTCCATCTGACTCTGAACAACTTGCTGGAAAAAAGTATATATCAAATGGATTACACAATAGACTGGTGAATAGCCTACTTCATGCTGATAGTGTGTTGTGTGCATGAGTTTCAGCAGCATCATTAATATATAACATGGTTCACCCAAATGGGGGGGGGGGGGGGGGAGAGAATAAAGGGGTACTTCGCTCCCCTCCCCCCCTCCCCACCAACAGAGGGGCATACACTAAACAGATCATAGCATTGGATTTTATTGGGAAACTATTTCTTAGCTTAGTTATTATGAAAACTTTTCATGAGATACTATTTTTATTAGACAGTCATGATTTTGAAGAATTGTTTGCCATTAAAAAAAAATTCAGTCAGGGTAAAATATTTAGGGGGGGGGGGGAATCCTAGGGCTGCCATAGTCTCTATGAAACCCTGTATACTACCATAATTTGAGTAATTTATTAAACAAAAACAAAATATTAATAATATTATGTACACTCAATTGGTTTACCTTGAACAACAACTTGCGTTGTTTGTGCCTCTTCACCATGGCTACAAATAACAGTGATGTGGTCATATGCTTGTGGATTGATCACATGAAGATAAGATACTAGTCCATCACTGTAGTGGATGTATGTAGATGACATATTGTGATCTTCTTTGATCTTTGCAGTAGTGTTATCAGGGAGGAAGGAAAATACCTTTCGATTATCTACAGTCCAGACCAGCTGATCAGGCTGGGCATCACAGACATGGCAGACAAATATTAGCGTGTCATCTGAGCAACATGAAGATAATATTGTTGAACAGTCAACTGCAATAGAAATTATGTTTTTTGAAACATTTCATTACGCACAATATGCTACAATATTGATAGGGGCAATCGAATTACGTCACGGTGTGTTGTTTTCTGTTGTATGTTTATTGTGAACAATGGGAGGAAATGGAGAAATGATGGATGGATGGGGGTGGGAGATGACAGGATTAAACTGTTAATACCACACCTACACTTTACTATTGAAAATCCCATACTTGCTGTCTTATAATTAACGCGTTTATTGTAAATGTTTTGCTAATCATCTTAATAAAATATATCATGTAAAACATTTTTATATTATCTACTGCCATCATTAGTGTTCACAATATATTACAATGATAGCAAATTTTCTCATTCTAACAGCCAAGATTATGTTAATTAAAACTTAACCTGACGTTTCGACTTCTTGCTGAAGTCCTCTTTCAACTAACTAAAGATTGTCAGAAAAAAAACACACAAAATGTTTTTTGTTAGCAACAACACAAAAATCATGGAAAGGATCGACTTGATGCTGTACTATTTCACTGCTCCTCAGAACTTTATAAATCAGTACAACTCAAGTCAGGGATAGCTAGACTTCTTTGGACTGATCCCACAGCCATACACTTCCTGTTCTTTCCGTTCTGAGTAATGATATCTACAAGTTTTGGTTCCGGGCTAGACCCTGGGTTAAAAATATAATAGTTGCTTCACAGTAGGTATTGGTGGGTGATATATGTTCACCACAAATTGAGCTATCTAATCAGATGGTTTGAATGAACCATAGTACAATCCAATATGTGTTAGATTTCCATCTTTTTGGTGTGCTGTTTGATAAACTGAACACTGCCATTTGGTGTACTTTAGAGACACAACTAACATGGGTGTGTAAATATCTGCTCTTGTATTCATTCCCTTTAGTTATGGGAGCTTGGGCATAGAATGTAGCTACATAGGCAGAGAAATGCTTAGCTGATGAGATTATGGTGGCAGTTCAACCTATGAAGATAGCTGTGTGTCTTAGTTGGAGTAGCTAAAGACATTAGATTATCTTACTCGACTCACCCACAATTCCTAACCAGTTCTATATACACATTTAATATCTGAGTTACGTATAGTAAACTCTATTTTCCTAGTCATTTTGGGAATAGGCTATCAACTTACCACTGATGATGGTCAACAGTATCAAAAGAAGCTGTTCCCAACAAGCCATTGCTCCCACTTTTATAAAGCCTAATATATCGCTGGTACGCTAGGATGAATCCACTTATGTGTCACATGATAGAATATGGGTGTGTCGTATCAACCGAACTCGTGGGTGTGGGTTTAACGTGATCGGAAATAAATATTAAATGTAGCCTCACAGTATAATGATTACTCCGCACCCCTCCCTCCCTCCCTCCCCCTCCTCCTTCCCATTGTATACCCACCGTGGTTTCCTTGACATCCTGCTTTCCTATGGTTTATGAAAGGATATATAATATTGCTGTACAGGCTATTCTATTTTACTGTGAGAATTGTCTAATGCCTATAATCAAATGTAATTGTAACTTGTGTGTCATATTTCAACCCTGCTATGTGAACTATCTGCACTTAGATGAAACACATAATACAGTTCCCATATTCAATGATCATAAAGTGGAGTAAGAAGCAGCTCGATGGCCTCATAGTAGATGGTTATAGTATTAGACTTTTACTCATACATATTTTTTTTTTACATAATATAACTTCTGATCAGAAGCACAAATTCTTCCATGCAATACCTCTGTTAGATTTTAACGTGGCTAAGGCAGATCTAAGTGATTTGTTAATACTTACAGTCGTGTGGTGATGTATGGCATTATTGCTTGCTGAAAAGGCTTCTTGTATTGTACTTTTAAGCACATGGTCACACTATCTGATTTCTCATGCTTTGTAGCTCTTCAACTGTTGTACTCACTCGTGTTGGGAGGATGTTTGTGTCGCTGGGAGAAGCCAAGAAGCTCATGAGAGGTTAACCATGTTTACTAATTGATGCTTGTATGAGGACATCAGAACAGACACAGGAGTACATGTGTAAACCAGTACGACAGTCTGAACAAGATATTGCGCAACTGTTAGTGTTGGGGTAATTGGAGTCAGGAAGTGCTGGCATTTGGGCTTGGTGCTTACTGTGTACTGTCTCTATTACCCAATGTGATCAGGTGTTAGGTTTGTTTGTTTGTTCGCCACCTTTAGGCAGATTTTTCCCAGTTCACTATTATTACATAACAGTATGATGGATCATGTACGAAAATCCCTAGAAGATTGTGTTGAAACTTATTGCATTGCTTAGACGTTAATAAAGAAGAAGAAATAGTACCAGTGGAAACCACCCTGTATTGTTGAACTACTGAATTATTGATTAAAAATTTATTTTTTTTGTCGCAGCAATTGGTTGGCTGTTAGCTGGAAACATAATATGTAAATAAATTAATCTATATAATAATAATATGCTTGTGTGTCAGTAACGACGATGACGACCGACAGTGTGTGTATTCATGAATAATTCATGAGCTTTGTATGGTTCGGTAAAGCATCGTTCATTTGTGGTAGGTAAAGTATCAGTAGAACATGGTGGTTACTTCTAAAAAGCGGGTGCAATTGACGATGGAAGGCGGTGTAGGTTTCAAAAAGGAAGGCGAAAGTACTGAAGAGAAGGTAAAAGACGATTAATCGTAACTGAAAAGCAGATGGAATCGGCGAGGTAAGGCAGTGTAGGTTTAAAATGGAAGAGAAGTGAAGGCATAAAGGCGAGCGATTAATTATAACTAAAAAACAGGTGGAATCGACTAATAAAGGCGGGGGTTAGTTTTCAAAAGAAAGGCTAAAGTACGAAATAAAAGACAAAAGTTTATCAGGACAGAAATTCAGAAGCAGGAGAGATAGACAAAGTAAAAGGGGGCTGCATGACTCAAGAAAAGAGCTGAAGTTAGGAGAGGTGGGGTTGAAGAAAAGCTCAGATAGTTCAGAAAAAAGAGAGTAGGAGAGGGAAACTTATGTAACCTTAACCAATGTTAGAGAATGATAACTGAGTAAGATAACTTGTGCTACCAATGGTAGAGAATGATAACTGAGTAAGATAACTTGTGCTACTACATTCTAACTTTGCAACACGTCAAGCGCCACTATGTGGTGGGGACTTGCTAGATGGGGCATAGCATTATCAAGGCTGGTGGATACCTTACAGCCACATAGCCATGTCACATACACACATGCATGCACACTCGTACACACATGTATACATGCACAGACACACATACACACATGCATGCACACACATACATGCATGTATGCATATGCTCACACATATAATATCCAAACCCTACAATTTTCCTTGAATTCGAAGAACAGTCCTTTTTTTTTATTGTGTCCTTTGTCCATTAAGGTCCACTGTTTGTCCTTGAAACTTCTTGTCATGCTATAATATAAAAAATTATACACAAAATATGTAATATTATTACATTATAATTATTATTACTATTATGACATACTATTTTCATTAATTAATATTGTTTGAATAAATATGATGAATATGTTGGTTGCCTGTACTGCCTAAAATTGCTGCCGTATTTCCCCGTTGTACTACTACTGACAGCCGCTGAAGGAAGAACTATTACATATTTTGTGTATAATTTTTTAATTTAAAAATTTTTTAAGAAAAAATCAGCTCTACTTCACAACAAAATTAATGTCAATTATTATAAATATGGTTTAGGTGTGGCCTGCTAATTAGGGAAGTGGTGATTAATAGATGTTCTTTTGAAAAATGTCCAGAGGAGTAGGGATGTTGAACATGTGTTACATGAAAGAATATTTAATGATACAGTCATTCTCGGCTGAAATAATTATAATATTTAAATTCATGTACATTGAAAATTAAATGATATAATTAAAAAATAAGCACTTTTCGCAGTTGTATAAAACTGGTGATAATCATTCATTTTTATAGCTAGGAAATTGATAGAGTCAATTACTAGTGTAGCTTGTGTTGTGGCAATTTAAATATTTGATTTAACGCTAAATTTGCACCATATAATAAGCAAAAGAGAAAACAAAAAAATGATGGCAGGAATGATGTCATACTGCAGACACCAATTCGGAGCTCTTCACGCTGGTTTCCTTGTATTCCATGTTTTACTTGTCCGTTGTACATTTCTGTACCCTGCATATATAATAATCCCAATACAATGTATAGATGAGTATAGCGTAGTAGTCAGACATTTACTTGCGGTTTAGTATAGTCATTAGCAAAATTAGCAGCTTTTTATTTATATAAAGTATATAATATTTGTACGGCAAATACTTAGTTAGCGTTTTTGTTTTTGTAAAGCTCAAATTACTGTTACATTATCTTTATCTTGTGTTAGCTTCAATGTTTTGTGTTTAGCTTATTTTCCTCCCCCAGAAGGTTTTACCAACTTCATTTTTGCACTTTTAAGCTTTCATGTAGAATTACAAAGAATGTCCTTCCCCTTACCATCCCTCTAGCTTGCCCCCCCCCCCCCCCCCCCCCCCCACCCCCTCCTTCCTGCCCCTCAACTTTTTGGTAGCTGTCTCCACCCATGTTCCATGTAGTGCTTGGTAATAACAAACTAAATGTTGCACAATCAAGTTTTGCTAGATTGTGCAAAACTTTATTATTTTGGTATTGACAAATTGTAAACTAATAGATACACTTTTTAAAAATATTTGTGGTTTTGAAGCTATAGTTTCACATCTTTAGCACTTGCAAGATGTATTTATTTAGATAATATTGATGTATTCAGTCATTCTCGATTTGTCGAAACTTTATGGGTTAAGTTTTAATAAACAAAAAAATTAATATTGGCTGTTACAACCAAATAATAGTGGGTCACATCCACCTAGGTTTCTGGTTTCATTGAGATACTAATTACTATCAACTGATAATTTTTTTTTTAATTATTTTCTACTATTATGTTATACTAATTTATTCAAAGTTCTGCTCTAAATTTCAAAGGGTCAGCACATTATGAAATCATACATAACAGTTATGGGAGTGATAATTAAAGCACACTATTAGCAATAACTAGTGGTGTGCTTGAGCACAAATGGCGAGCGAGCCTTAAACTACACTATTGTTAAATGATCGATTATAACAAGTAACACTCAAGCTACTAAAATAAAGTAGAGTTTTTAAATTACGTATGCGGTAAAGGGGATTCAATGCCATAGTAACCGCTCCCCGCAACTGTTTGAATTGAAAAAGAAGCAACAAAATCAAGTCACGTTATTTAAAGTTTTCTTTGTGACATTCTTAATAGTAGTTGTAACGCACAATACTTTCACACAACTGAACATACCTACGCAAGACTTACCTTCGTGGTTGTCTAGTGGACAATGAATTTACAAGTTAATGCTGTTGAGTAGGGCTTATAACTGTGACAAATAGCGACTAACTCGAATAGAAATGGAGCTCCCATAAGTTTTTGCGTTTTAACTGCACCCGCAAAAGAATTCAAAGCAGTAAACAATTCAATTTCTAAGGTGATATGGGTAATGGTCGCTAAACCCGCGGATTCTGTTTAGTAAAGTTTGGGACGGGGTCGAACGCGGAGCGAACACAAAAATACGGAGGGTCAAAGTACAAAATGACATACATACGTCCAAACATATATATAAATAAACAAACATCCCCGATTTTCAATTGTGTTACCCCTGTAAGTGTCTCGCTCGCTACGCTCGCTCGCCAATTAATAATTTTTGTGCTTCCAGATTTAAATGTATATTTTGTCAAAATTGAAACTTAAAAATTGATTAAATAAATATTTCTTTGTAATGCTGCAATATTTTGATTATTGAATTGTTATGCAAAACATTGTGTTAATTTCTGCAGGAACAGTGGAAGCAAGAAAATCAGAAGTTGCGCTTTAAACTCTATTACATCAAGCTATTATTGTATATTTTAATAACATCATCCAGGTTTAAAAAATCTAGATCACTATCTAGCTAACTCACAAATGCAGGATCACTTCAAGAGCACTTAGCATAAATGTTAGAGAACACAGGCCATACTAATGAACCCAAGGGCAGAGCTCATCAAATACTGTAGTGGCTGGAGTGGACGAAAATACATCAACAGAAACTTTATCGCGAGATGACCACACGAGCTGTCACCAACAAGTAGTACTATCTTTAAGCTACATTCTGCAGATTCCTAATACAGATTTCCTCGGAATATATATGGTAAGTATCGCTATTCTAAATAATTCTGTTCGAGGATGAGAGTAGGTATATCGAATAGAGAATACGTACACTTGAGGGTCAAAGTCTAATACTGCACGAGTAAACAAAGAATCGATTGTGTTCTCTGTACACTAGTTAGCCAATAAGTAAACTCTTTGGGATTAAAAGTTTTCCAGGACATAGGCATGACCTTTGAAGTAGTGATTATATGTACAGGTCTTTTTCTACTTTCTTCTGTAAAAGGTAAATCAGAGATGTAAGGGTAAAGCATATAGCTACAATGACAGTATTGCTACAACCAAAACAACAGTAAAAGAACTAGTGTAATACCACATAATGCTATGAGTTCACAAGATACAATACACATAATACTATTTTGTACTCTTTTAGAACAGATAATTTTATAAGGTGGACTAAGTGTAGTGCATTGTACATTTTGTACCATGCACCTGGGTGTGGCACACATTGATATATGTGTGTGTGTCTTTTCAAGATGTAGTTCACAATTGTGAGAGCAGTCATTCACAAGTTTTGTTTGGTCTAGTATGCTGTCTTAATTGTATCCACTAAATTAGATATTGGACAATCTATAAAAGTACAATGAGTACTTCTAGATAAGTGGCAGTGGAACTAAAGATACTACCTTCTAGTTATGTAATGAATAAATTCCCATTAACATGAACATTTTGTAAAGGTTTTGGAGATAAAACTGAGTGTACTGCATAGTCTAAATAGTGCACTCATTTTATCTCCAAAAATCTTGACACATGAATGTAGAAGAATTTACCATTTGCGCTGATAAAAATTTTGATATCAAGGACCTGTAAAATGGTGTGGAAGTTGCCCCACTTACAGACTATGTAATGATTGACATTGAAGCAATCAAACTCATCACTTTCAAAACTTTCAGAAAAATACTGTGATAATACTGTGATAATACTTTGTTTGCTATAGTGAATTTTACATTAAAATTATCTTTAATTATGGTATAGTAATTATTGTGAGTTTGCATAACCCCACCCCCAAATATTCAATGAGCTAAGTAGACTGGATAGGAAGAATTCTGAACCTAATGCTAACATGTTATATCATCTGATATTATTGAATGCCAAAAGAACTAGTGGCAGACCAAACTCCTTGTCCTGGAGAAGAAGCCATGTATAGATGTACTGAAAGTGGAGGCAACTTAGTGTGGCAGTGAACCCCTATAGGAAGTCAACAGGTGGACTATATTATTCTCTCTTTTCATGAGCCACAATCAAGAATCACAATTCGTACAATTGGAGATACTCGTTCAGCTGCCGAAAATGTGAATGGAGGTTTCAGCATCATGGGGCTATAAACGAGATCATACAAAGGACCCTCTCCTCAGCTCATGAGCCATCTAGATTGGAACCCTCAGGCTTGCACAGTTCCAATGAGATGAGGCCAGAAGGCGTGACAACAGTGCCATGGAAGTGTGGGAAAATTCCTTGATGGGATGCCACATGTCCTGACTCCTACATAAGTCAGGCAACAACAGTAGCTGGTGCGGTGGCAGCCCATGCCGAGGATAGAAAGCGTGCAAAGTGCAGTAGTTTGCCAGTCACTCACCTCTTTGTGCCTGTAGCCATCGAGACATCTGGTGTCATGGGGCCAAAATCTAAGATGTTTTTAGAGGAGCTTGGGAGTAGAGGCACACAGGCAATGAGCATGCTACCACCTACCTGCTGCAGCGCCTTTCTATTGATATACAGAGAGGCAACTCTGCCTTCATCATGGGCAGCATCTGTGGCAGAGTGATGGCACTATGTACGTCTTATATTTTTGCTTATTGCATTGTATTGCATTGCATTTACAGTTTATTAATAATAAAACTAGCAAGTACCCTGCCACATAGTAGTGCTTGACGTATTGCAAAGTAAGAATGCAGTAGCACAAGTTATCTTGCTCAGTTATCATTTCTACCTTTGGTTAAGGTTAAATAAGTTACCCTCTCCTGCTCTTTTTTTTTCTGAACTACCTCAGCTTTTCTTATAAAAGCTTCCATTACATACCTTTTCAGTAATTTTCCATTACTTACATACCTGTTCAGTGTATTTTCTTTGATGTCACATGTTTGTACAGCTTTATTATCTTAAACATCCTTGATGTTCTTTCCTACATTTTCTCTTCTATGTGATCTCGCTTCTCTGCATCCTAATGTTAATTTTCTTTAGCTACATCTTCTCTTTTCTCTACTTTATCCTTCACCTGAGCATCATTCCTCATATTGTCTTCAGCTTCTTGAGCTCTCTTCCTTGAATTCCTCTGTTATGGCCACTATGATAGATACTGGGTTATCACATCCTAAAGCTTGGCAGGTGTTCCAGTTATACAATGATCTGAGCACACTCATATATTTACAAACTGATCCTTCTGTCTTCTCTCTTGATCTTAGCTAGCCACTGTTATTGCGTTCTTTTTTTTTGCTAAGATCGTAACTGTTGCTTCCTTTAAAAGATATGATAGTATGTAATCTATAAAAAGACTTCTCTCTGTCCCTAGGCGACTGATTGCCACATCCAACCATGGCACAAAGTAACATTTCGTTCGAGTTTGCTATTGTTCAATACATATGCATGTACACAAATATGGCTGCCGGGTGATCATTACATTATTGACAACACCCACTGCAAGGGGTCTATTGTGCATTGTGTATTTGTATGTAAGTAGAGTGGGTGTGATTCATTATTATTATTATTATTATTATTATTATTCTTATTATTATTATTATTATTATTGTTATTGATGTTATATTATTTATAGATTTAATTATTTATTATTTTAGTAATTGCATGATCTTTTGCCTTGCCAGCAATTTATTTTGTATTGTTTTCTTATTGCCTGTTTTCCAAAAAAAGAAAAAAAGAAAAAAAGTGTTATTAATAGATGTGTGTATGCCGTTTTAAGATAGAGTTTACAATTTTAGAAGTCACTACACCATTGGGAAGCTGGAAACTCTCTTACAAATATTCTCCTACTATGTTGTCTTCATTGTATCCACCTAATCTTGCTCTTGGTGAATCTAAAAGAGTAGCAAACTATCAACTACTATTTTATTGCAGGGTAATTGACAAATACCCATTAATTAACATGAACATTGTTTCATGATTCCTGTAATTAAAACTGAGTGTTCTGCTGAGTCCATAGTCCGGTACACTAAATTTAGCTCCAAAAACTTGGCACAATGTAGAAAAGGCCACCATGTACACTGATAAATAAGTGATAGCAGTGGCATAGCCACAGGGTGGGGTGGGAGGGGCTAAGATACTCCATTTACAGAGTAAGCGTGCAATGACAGTCATACATGAAATAATAATTGGACACATCACTTATTGAAAAAGTTAAGTAAAAAACCCATATAAAAACTGTGGATAATTTTTCTTTTGTCTTTTCTTGCTATAATGTACTTTACATTACATTTTTGATATGTAATAATGAAGAGTTCGCATTATCCCCCCCCCCCCTCATTTTTGTTGAGCTGTAAGCCTCAGGAATTAGGCTAGACCTAATGCTTACATGTTATATCATCTGATATTGTTCAATGCCAGGAGAACTAGTGGCAGACCAAACTCCTTGTCCTGGAGAACAAGCCATGTATAGATGTACTGTAAGTGGAGGCAACTTAGTGTGGCAGTGGACCCCAGTAGGAGGACAGAGAGAAGACTATATTATTCCCTATCTTTTCCCACTACAACAATCAAGAATAGAAACTCGCATGATTGGAGATGTTGCAGTTGTCTTCAATATAACTGAATTTATTATATCATCAACCATTACTTCTGTAGCAACTGTAAACAATCCAGAACTTTTAAATGGAACAGTTATGTCTTGTGGTGGGCAATCTCATACCATTAATGTTCCAGGGAAAAGTAAGTTAGCTACAATAAATTCACTAGTACAATTTGATAATTTAATGACATACATGCAGGAGCATATACCCATTGTAAGCTAGAATATTGGTTACTGTTACAGGTCTTGTTCCCACTGCATTGAGAGTATTTAGGACATCAGATAATGAGAGTGAACTTGTCATCCAGCCTGCTATGGAGAGAAACACTAGCGGAGTCTTCTACCAACTATCTTCATCAAACACTCCCATACTATGGACAAGTCCTATAACAGTAACTCCACCTGAAAGCATTACATTTTCCCACTGCCGGTATAACAGCACATTCACTATAGGTAAGTTCATTATATTATTTAAGATAGGACATAAGGCATTCACTACATGTTCATTAATAACTCATACAGACTCATGTATATTGCAAGATGCTTCTGTGGATAGAAATTACACTCTATATTCAAATGGGACTTGGTCTATTTCAAGAAGATGCAATTCATCAGAAATTCTTGTTTCCTGTAATGATGAAAATTGGAGTGAAGACCTTAGTTGTCCAGAAATAGATACAACTGGCTCAACTATCAGCTCAGGTGAGAAAAAGACACAACATGTTTGTAATAATTAATAATAATGTGGGCTTTCTAGTTACTACTACAATCATTTGTATAGTTCGCAGTTCAGCTGTTTCAACAGTATCTAGCAGGACTACTGATGAAGGAAAATCCACCACTGATACTGGTACTGGTACTGGCATGGGTGGTATGAATATTATGATATGGGTAGGGCTTGTGATAGGAATCGGTAGGTTGTCTGAGGTTTTCCATCTCAATTAGACACATGAAGTAGATTGTACTGCTATTTAGGTGTTCAGCAACGTGTACCCTTATTACTCCTAAATAGCCTTATTGTTCTAGAATTATTCTACAATGCTTATTCATATATATGAATGACATCTGTATTACCAACTACATAGCTAGCAAAAGTAATTATTACAATTTCAATTATTTATTTACTAGCAAGTACCCTGACAAACAGTGGCGCTTGACGTATTGAAAAGTAAGAATGCAGTAGCACGAGTTGCACACTCTTCTGTTCTTTTTAAACCTACGCCGCCTTACTTGGCCAATTCCACCTGCTTTATAGATACAATTAATCGCTTTTTACTTTCTCTTTCATACTTTCGGCTTCCTTTTTAAACCTCGCCGCCTTTCTTCATCATTACATTTGTTTTTTAGAATTAACCACTTTCTACTGAATGTGACGACACTTTACATATCATATTATGATGATGATTACCAAACCGTTTGCAGCTCATGAATTCCTCAAGAAATTGTAATGATCAAAATTACTCAATTGTATTTTGTCAAAAAAAATTCATGTTTAATAACTTTTCCCAGACACCCTAGTAAGAAACCACACTGTTATTTATGAATTTAGACACAATTAAGGATAAAGTGAAACCTTATCTGATTGATTATGATGCATACATGATTTGTGATGTAAATGGTGAATGAATATTGTACAGGTTGTGAAAGCAAACATTTACACTTCCAATCAATGATTTATAAAAAAATATTGTCAAGTAGTTTTTAAGAACGTTTTTTTTTGTCAGAGTATTTTTTAAGAATGTATTTTCTTCACAATTTCTTTCTCAGCCTTCTTTTACTCATTAGATGTATTCTCTCTCTTTCACAGGCTTTTTAAACAATACAGAATTAACAATATTTGGTCGCACTTGTGCGCTATACAAGCGGTCCTGGGTTCGATTCCCAGTGGCGACCAAATATTTTTTATTCTGTATTGTTTAAAAGCCTGTGAAAGAGAGAGAATACATCTAATGAGTAAAAGAAGGCTGATAAAGAAATTGTGAAGTGATAAATTAGATGAGGAGAAAAATTCAACTAATAATATGAATCTTTGAAAAAAGAGAAATTTCGTTGGTCTTTTGAGAGTGAGACTGTAGCATAGCAGTACCCCTTAACAGTATAAATACAGAATTGGAGTGTTTGTTCGCCAGGTGGTTGTCATAGCTCAGTGGCAGAGCGCTTTTGCGCTATACAAGCGGTCCTAGGTTCGATTCCAGGTGGGGCCAAATATTTTATATTGTGTATTGTTTTAAAAGCCTGTGAAAGAAAGAGAATACATCTAATGTATTTTCTTGTATGAAATATGTTGTTTTTTTATTTCAGTGTATCCAACTTCATGTGACAGCAACAAGTACAGTTTAGAGTTAGTTATTGGAAGTGTTATTGGGGGTTTTGTGCTGGCACTCCTTCTGGGACTAGTCTTGGGACTACTTTTTGGAGTCAAATTCACAAGAACTTATAATATTAAGCAAGTCAACAACACATCAATGATTCAAATTGACTTAAATAAAGGTCCTCTGTATGAAGAAGTAGAAATAGAGAAAAATGTTGAACTGACTCAAAATATTTCTTATGAAACAGTTAAGAACATGAAGTAATAGTTATATTTCACTTATAGATAGTTAATTTATTTGTTTTACGTAGAGTGCTTACTTTCTTCACTGTTTTTCCCATTATTACAAAGTATAATACATTGTGATTTTCCACATGATGAGGCTAAATGCATAACACATAGCTGAAACAATTGGAAAAATGTGGCTCATATATTGAATAATTGTAAAATTATAGGACATACATTAAGCAGTGTTGTTCTTTCAAAATTTTAATAAAGCTACTGCACTCATTTGTATTATCCCCAATGTTAGCCTCAATTTATTATAAGCGATTTTAATAGAAAAAACTCTATCACACTAATTTGTTGTCAAAATGTAAATATTTGCTTATCTAGGTTATGTAAACATGCAATGATGCAGCTGTGTTGGCATGAGTATTAATTGCAAGGGTTTAAATTACAACTAGAGTTGTGTTACTGTGGATTACAACTTCCTCATTTTAGAACCACAAACTCTTCATGTTTACTACACTCATTATTTGAAACCACATATTTCTGGTACAGTTGGTTAAGCTTATTCATTATTGTCTTAATTAACCTCAATCTGTTACTACGCCTCATGAAGTGTTTACTTGTTTACCAGGAGATGCTGTCTGGACACCCCTCTTTGAGTTCATAACTTGCACACCAATACATAATAAATCCAATGAGCATTTATTATTTATAGCTAAGATCCTCTAGCTAGTTTCTTCATATAAAATATCTTTTAGTATACGACTAACTATGGAGACAGTATGAGTCTTTAAACTGGGGTGTCCAGGCAGTGCCTCCTATTAAACACCAAAACTAAATTCTCTAAACTTCCCTATTTTTAACAGTAGGAACCAGAAGAGAATTTATCACTATGATGTTATAAGGTACAACATCAGTTGTGCTTATGTTATGGCTTCTCATTTAGTTTTCCATCAAAAATTTTTTGACTACCTATCATGGAATATAAGCAAATGGTACTATTTGACTTCTAATCAGAGCCTAGATCCTAATTAATCTCCCACTAGCTACTGATACTGCATCTAAAACTAAACTATCATTAGAAGGCCCATTATTTTTCCTATCTAGCCTTTTTAGGTAGTTTGTCCAATATTATATCGGCTTTCATGGTCAAAGTTACATGCAACATAACCCCAATAAATTAACATATGCATTCCAGTTTGCATTGATTGCCAAGCTATATAGCTAGTTATGGTGACAGTAAATTTTGTAGCGTTAAATTCCTAGCACATTGGTAGAGTTGTATTGTTAGTCTATCACAGTTACTAACACACATTCATTAGTAACTGCACACGATTATATTTAAGATAAGTTCCATATTGTACATAAGTGTACCATATACATTATATAAGATTTAGGGCATAATTATTTTAAAATATTTTATGCAATTATACTTGCATCCATTTTAAAAAGAAGAAAAGGAGTAAAGGTATAAAATTTACAAATTATCAATAAGGATCTATTTGAATGATGTTTAACAGTCAAAACAAAAGAGTGCATAATTAGTTTACCTTGCTTCAATATATTTCATAATCTTGTGTACTGTGAATCTGGCATACATTGTATAGAAAAGTTTAAATAGACAAAACTGTAAATTGTCCTGTGTTACATTAATACATGTCACACAATAGCTATATATAAAAATAATCTGTGAAAATGAAGATCAAGATGAAGGACCTAATTTACTGCCAACAAAAATTGATGCACCACGAGGGATGCTCTGTCTATTTAGATCAGTTAAATCAGGTGCTATCAATCATTACTTGATTTCATTAAATGAATTTCACTATTTCCTAGTAGAAATCATTAGCTACACCTTAAGTAATAACAAATTGTTCATTGTTTTCAACAAGTGTATACTGTAGGCTCTACTTTGTGTGGGCAGTTACACCTGGAAGTATGTGTAGGTGTGTGTGTGTGTTGATGTGAATGTATCATTTGACTATATACATTGCTTCAATATCATATTGATTATTACAAAATTACTTTTTGTTAATTAAAATATGGATAGCATTATGAAAATGTCTGAAATTTTTTTCCACTAATTTTAGATTGTATAGTTTGTGTAATAGTGTTCAAACATTATTGTATTTTATTGTTATTGTTATAACTATAAGCATGTTTCAAGTTAAGTGTAGTGTGTTATTCAGATACATTATTCTTCAATCACATTTATTAAGCATCGAGCCAATACATTCCTGTTGAAATATAGAAGAAAACGATGCAGAATAATTGAATAAATAAAATTGCTCTCTTTTAGGTAATAACAATTTCTAACATCTGTATATATCTGGGGCAGAAATCTTCTGTCAACTTAAAACTATCCAAGCACGATTACACTCATGTTAGTACTTTTTAAGACATATTCATTAACATAAACATTGAGCTAAGAATTTTGGTGGTAAAACTAGTGCAGTGCTTAATCTAAGCAATACACTCATTAATCTCTAGAAAACTTGACACACTATAAAAGAAATTACCATGTATGCTGGTAAAAGGGGTACACTCGTAAAACAAGTGATAGCAGGGACATACCCACAGTATGGGGTGGGGGAGGGGGTGGCTGTGTCCCCATTTTATACAATGGAAGCTAAGTTGTTCCTCGTATAGACTACCTATATAATGACTGGCATACATGAAAAAATATTCATACACATCACTTATTGCAAAGTTTAAAACAATAGCTACAATACATTTTACATTACATTTTAACTTTTGGTACAGCAATTATTGTGAGTTTGCATCAACTCACCCCCCCCCCCCCCCCCCCCCCCCCACAACTTTTAGTGAGCTAGCTAAGTCTCTGGACAGTTACAAAGACTAGAACTAAGGCTTACATGTTGTCTGGTATTATTTGATACCAGGAGAACTAGTGGTAGAGAAAGGTCCTTGTGGTGGAGAAGCCATGTACAGATGTACTGTAAGTGGAGAAGTGTTAGAATGGCAGTGGACCCCTGTAGGAAGGCAAAGGGAAGAATATACTGTCTCCTCACTTCTCCAACTACAATCAAGAATCTCAACTCTATTGATTGGAGATATTGCTGAAGTTATCTTCAATGTTACTGAATTTAGTTTATCCACTATTAGTGTTGTAGCTACAGTTAGTAATCCAGAACTCTTCAATGGAACTGTTATGTCTTGTGATGGGCAGTCTCTTACCATTGAAGTTCCAGGAAGAAGTAAGTTAATATCACTAGTTAATGCTACCTTAACTTAATCTGTATTTATCACAAGTTTGTTGTGTTGTTATAGGTTTTGTGCCTACTGAATTGAATGTTTTCAGAGGATCAAGTAATACTAGTGAACTCGTTATTCAGCCAATTATTGATAAAAGTGCAAGAAATATTTTCTACCAAATTTCATCTTCAAGTACTTCTACAGCATGGACAAATCCTATAACACTAACTGCTCCTAACAATATAGTATTTATACAGTGCCAGTATAATAGTACATTCAATTTAGGTAAGAGTGAAATGATTATTTTAATTCTTCAAACTTTTTTTTATACATCTCAGTATGACTTTCACTTAATTAATTTAACCATAATTATGTTATTTACAACTAATTGTGTTAAGGTAGATGTATTTTGAGTGACAATAATAAAGATACCAACTACACTCTCTATTCCAATGGAACTTGGATAATTTTACAAGAATGTATTCCTTCTAGAATACAAGTAATTTCTGAGGATGAAGGATTATGGAGTGAACATATAGATTGCCAGGAATCCACAACTTTACTAACTGTTTCAGGTACAGTGAATCAGATGTAGAATTATTCCAATAAATATATGAATAAGATGAGTATTAATTTCATTAATAATATAGCTAGATGCACTTTAGAAAAATGTTATTAATGAAGTATAATAGTAACATTGGATTATAATGTGATTGATGTTGATTAATGAAGTACTTAAGTGCTGCTATAAATTACTGAATATAATTTTTCTTAGTATAGCATTGAGATACTTTCAAACTTCTGTTGTGAAAGACTTGTATTGATGTAGCTGCAGCAGCATAACTTGATTAAGGTAGAGATTTGTCTTGTACTTAAGTATATATTTAAAGAGGACACCACATACCTGTGAGTGCACTCTAGCAAAGTTGAGTCAGTATTATCTGCTTCAATATGCAACAAAACAGCAATGAAGTTTGTAGGTGCATATACACAAGGCATTAGGAAGAAATTCTTAGAGATTGAACAAGAAATCTTAGATCTAGCTTCTAATATAAGAGGTCTTTTTATCCATTGGTTTGGATAAATGAAGAATGTGCAGTGATAAAATGTATTGTTCTGGTCAAAGATTTACTATAAGTATAATATAGTATATCAATTATATGAATTTATTTTAACTACTTGTGTTTTGGAATTTTTTATGTTTTGAATAGTATTATTTTTCAGAATTTCACAATGTGACACTTACTACAAAATGCTGAAATATACCAAGTATGTTTGAAATTAATATTGAGAATATGAACTAAGTAGAATTCTAGGTAATGTTAATTATAATCTGTACAGTTTTAGAGATAGTTATTGGAAGTGTTATTGGGAGTTTTGTGCTGGCACTCATTCTGGGACTGGTCCTGGGACTACTATTTGGAGTCAAATTCATGAGTGCTTATAAAGCTAAACAAATCAAAACATCTATGAACAAAATTGACTTAAGTAAAGGACTTCTGTATGATGAAGTAGGACTGGATAAAAATGTTGAACTGACTCAAAATATTTTTTATGAAACAGTTAAAAACATAAAGCAATAGATTTATTTATTATTGAAAGTATATTAGATATGATTATTTGATACTTATTGAGTGCTTACTCTTTTCACTAGATATTAATTTTATCGTTATTGAAAAGTAAAAAAATCGAAGCATATAGGTATCAGAAATTATTTGATAACAGCAAAAATTTGAATAATAATTGTAAAAACAGCAAAATTATTATCAAATGATTGATTGAGGTTTTGTCCTTCTAAAATTATGTATACAAATGCACTCATGTGTGTTAGCCCATAATGTTAACCTCAATGTTGTAAACGTAGACCTAACTAAAGTGTAAACAGTAGTATGGATGTGTGACTTCTATTAATTCGTGTAGTACACATGAAGAGTTTGTGGTTGTCCAGATGGGAGAAGTAGTAAACCAATGCAACACAAGTCCAGTAGTTATTTAAATATTTAGATTGATATTCATCTCCAACATAGCTGCATCTTTGGACTATATTTAATCAATACTGAACAGTGGTTACTTTTTGCAAAAAAAATAAAGACTATGCAAAATAAAATACATTCCCAAATTTGCACTCACATTCTAAGTGTGACAAAGTTTATTCTTTTACTATAATAATATATTAATATCCTAATTAGTCTCAGTATGTTTCACATTCTAGCAGCAAATATTTACTTATGTAGTATTGATGTAGCTAGCTAAATAGTTTAGGGAAAATGTATAATGTACTGAAGGGAATCTGGTTTTCCAAAATACACTGAAAGTTAGACTAAAACATAGAGAGTAATGCTAACAGATGGATGGCCAAACGGTCCTGGGACTACTATTTGGAGTCAAATTCACAAGAACTAAACATGTGAGAGGACACACGGCACCGCATGCGCACAAAATGACAAAATGATAAAATGTACCTGGTGACGCACACTACTTTACTGAATATTATTGATGTCTGTGACCTGTTAGTGACTCTCGCCATTATTCCTGCAGGCTCTCCTCTGCTCAGGCTCCTCCTTCGGGGCATAGCTGTTCCACCTTGGAGCGTGGCTGCTCCTTGCTGGGGCGTGGCTGCTCCCCTGCTGCTTGCTCCACTCTCCAGCCCCACAAAGCTAATCATTTGTTGGCAATGAGACCCGAAGCTCTTATAAGTAACGCCCCCAGTAGTCTCACGGTAATGACGAGAACAAACAATTTGCAGTAGTTGAGCTTATTATTCTGACCGATTTAGTTCATTCGAAGCGATTAGTGGTAGGAGTTTCCCGTTGAAGCTACTGGTGAGGTGAGTGTCTCTTTAATGTTTTACTTCTTATGAAGACGTAGACAGCATAAATTACGTAGGCGTGGTAGGCAGAATATTTAAAAGTGGTTACTTAGTGGCCACACCCAAACTGCATCCATTAAATACCAACAAACAGTGATAGTTATTATGGCAAAGTTGGGTGTTCAATTATATACATTCATATTGTCAAACAAACACTAACTAGTGGTCTACATCAACTATTGTTTCATATTATAAGCAATAGATAGTCATAGCTTTTGCTGATGGTTTTGTGTAGTCAACCATGCACTGTAAAAACCGGGGTGTTTAGTTACACCCTAAGTGGGGTGTACTGGAACACTTTTTTGCATTGGGGTGTATTGTTACACTCATAGGGTGTGCTGTTACACTCACACTGCGAAACACTCTATGATTATACCAAAAAGAGTGTATTTTTGTCAGGAATAATAGGTAACACCCTTTCAGGAATACTTTTTTTACATACCAACATTTTATAATGAACCTGTTGACTTATAATAATTTTCTGTTGGTTTTGTTTTATTTGTTGTTTTATTTTCCATTGCAGCAATAAAGGCATGCTTGTATAACATGGAGCTGTGGATGAAGAACATAAATATTCATACTCGTTAACTGTTGTACTGTGCCAAGTATATTTTATTCATTTGATCACAAATAAACTGAGAGTCATTAAAAAAAAAAAATTTACTAGCCAGTCAGAGGGAGAAATGGTGAGCTTTAAGTTCTACAAAAATGTGACTTGGTTTTCTGCAATTTGATAGCCTCTCACCACACTCCACACTGCTTGAAGGTGCTCGTTTTAACTAATTGTTTTAGTTAACTTCTTGCATTATATTATTAAGCAAAATTAGAAAGCTAGGAACTGTAACATGGCTGATGATTAATTGAAGAAGAATCCCTCATAAGCGCAAGCATATCCAGTGTGCATACTACTGCACAGTTTTATAACCGGTGTAGTTTTTTACTTGATCACTCAGGTCCTTCCAGAGAAAGACACAATTAGATAGTGACCCCACCTTGAGTTTAGTTATAAGTTTATAATGTCCCTCCGGAAACTAGCCTGATTCTCTTAAAAAATGTCTACATGTGTTAAAATTACAAGCACGAAAACACAAATCTGAGAATCTTGAATTATGTTGAGCTAGTTTTACTTGAGACATACACTTTCAATGTAGGAGTGTGAAGTGGCAGGTGTAATTGTGCAGTGACTACTCCACTGGTGTACACGTGATGACTCCTGGACTTCAATACAACTAGAGGTGAGGAACTCTGGAATGACTTCTTAACTCCACTAACAAGAAAGAGGCCTTGTGAAATTATTTTTTTATTTAATATAAATCATTTTAATTGACTGGTAGATATTTCCATTTAATGCACACTTAGACAACCTGAAATATATAGGGAGCGACTTAAAGTCTGAACTTTTAGAACTCTTGTCACTTCATTTACTAACAGAATAATCCTTTGAAACCATTTGTATGTGTGGCCCCACACACACACACACACACACACACACACACACACACACACACACATTATATTGATTCAACTTTTCATTTGTAAAGTATTGAATTCAAATGAAAGGTGAATAGTTCCCGAATCATTTGGTCAATGACCTGACGATAGCCATGCACAATCACCTGGTCTCACACAGCACACACATAGCTACAGTAGTGAAATAAGTGAAAGAAGAAAAGTAATGGTACACATGATAGTTAGTCATTTTTTACACAGGGGCTGGAGTCAAGTATTTCTATGGTCCTGTGATTTCCAGATAATGTAAGATTCATTAACCCTTTCACCGCCAAGTTTATGACGACATCGGTAACATGAAAATGTAACTAGTGACGTGCTTGAGCACAAATGGCGAGCGAGCCTAATACTACACTGGAGTGTTAAACGTTTGGTTTTAACTTCTAATATTCAAGCTACTAAAAAAAAGTGGAGTTTTTAAATCATGTATTATACGGTAAAGGCATTCAATGCCATAGTAACCACTCCCCGAAACTGTTTCAATTGAAACAAAAAATAAGTCACGTTCTTTAAACTTTTTCTTTGGGATATTTTTGTAACGCACAATACTTTCACATAACTGAACATACGTACGCAAGGCTTACCTTCGTGTTAAATCTAGTTGACAATAAATATTCAAGTAAATACTGTTGCATAGGGCTTATAACTATGACAAATAGCGTATTAACTTACCACCGCAACTAACTTGATAGAAATGGAACTCCAGTAAGTTTTTGAGTTTAAACTGCACCCACAAAAAAATTCAAAGTGTCAGTAAACAATTCAATTTCTAGGATGATACGGGTAATGATCGTTAAACCGGAGGATACTGTTTGGGACGGGGTCGAATGCTGAGTTAACTCGAAAATACGAGAGGGTCAAAGTACACAATGGCATACACACGTCTAACATATAAACAAACAAACATCCCCGATTTTAAATTGTGTTACCCCTGAGAGTGTCTCGCTCGCTCTGCTCGCCAATAATTTTTTTTTTTTCCTGCACAGACATTCAGCAACGAGATATGTTTTAAAAGCAGGTACAGTCAAAACTGTTTACTATGATGCAAAAAAAAAAGTCTATTAGTCCAACAAATAGCTACAAATTTGGACTTACTGTTACCAACCGTACTAACTGAAATTCAATTTCTGAATGTCTCAGAGCTGTGGTTCAAACAGAGTACACGCTTATTCATCTATTTGATGGATTCTGAGCTTCTCAACCTCGTACTATTAAATATTTTTTGGAGGACAAACAACTCAACGGTTAGCGTTCCAGCAGCCATATTTTTTTTTAATTGTAAAAAACAACAACAACTAATACCTGTACTATCATTTCGATTTTATTACAGGAGAACAGCCGACCAAATGCAAAACGCCACGTGGCGTCTACGGCGGTGAAAGGGTTAAGAAGACCTGAACCCTGCAGTACATAGCTACACTTTCATCAATGCCATTGGAGGGACATTATAAACTCAAGGGGGGGTCACTATCTAATTGTGTCTTTCTCTGGAAGGACCTGGGACCTGAGTGATTAAGTAAAAAACTACACCAGTTATATAAAACTGTGCAGTGATATAGGTAGTTAGTAAACTGGGTGTGGCACCAGCGGTATTAATTATGGCGAACTTGTACATTTTACACAAGAATGCTTGATCATAATGAAGCCACTTTGGCAAGTGCTCCAAAGGAGACCTACAAAATCTTTGTCTAATAATTGACGAGGAAATTCAATGCCTACTGTGCTGGTGTATATTTCCAAGTAAAATAGCTCTACTTGTGTTTTAAGTCAGTGACTTTAAAATGTTTTGCTTGTGGTTTTGAGGTGTGACTTTGTACCTGAAATTAATTCTGCAATTTGCCAAAAAATTGATGCTACTTGGTAACACTGTAGAATGTCATTATCCAATCACTTCAGTTAACCGAACACCATAAATCTAATAATAGCATGTACAAACAAGAATACATAATACTATATTACATAATTATAATACGTTTTCTGTTTTGTTCAGTTCTCTGAACATTTAAATTATCCGAACACCTCCCAGTCGCAACTTATCCAGATAACTGACATTCTACTGTATACCATTTCATCTGTCCTCCTGTATACACACATCAACACTTCACGCATAGTTACTTGACTGCAGCCATTCGTGTCATTTACCAGCCGTATATGTCTTGGTTTTGTTGTTGGTGGTGAGGCGTAAATCCACCACAGGGAAGGTCAAATAATAAAAAATAAAGAGAAAATAATGAAGTTAATAATAAAGTTCTCGAAGGACCAGAATTCTTATAATGGCATCTAATTAGTCAGTCAGATATACAGAGGCTCCCGCCAGCACTTAGACTTTATTTGCGCAAGAATAATAATTGATTGCGAGTTGGTACAGATTATATAGGGTGATATGGTATAGAACTAAGATAGGTAGGAAGTAGGTGGAGATTGAGATGAATATGATTAA
>WLWD01002779.1_pt1 | contig 72789 bp, 42 predicted proteins | sample 6712731 | NCBI WGS metagenome assembly WLWD01 (sample SAMN12718690, study PRJNA576275) | sponge metagenome | isolation source: marine sponge | host: Mycale hentscheli | place: New Zealand: South Island, Marlborough, Capsize Point | collected 2014-11-01
AGCGAGAGTATGGATTGGATAAAGCGAGAGTATGGATTGGGTAAAGAGAGTATGGACTGGGTAAAGTGAGGGTATGGACTGGGTAAAGCGAGAGTATGGATTGGGTAAAGTGAGAGTATGGATTGGGTAAAGGGAGAGTATGGACTGGGTAAAGCGAGGGTATGGACTGGGTAAAGCGAGAGTATGGATTGGGTAAAGAGAGTATGGATTGGGTAAAGTGAGAGTATGGATTGGGTAAAGCGAGAGTATGGATTGGGTAAAGCGAGGGTATGGATTGGGTAAAGCGAGGGTATGGATTGGGTAAAGCGAGGGTATGGATTGGTTACAGAGAGAATATTGATTGGGTAAAACGAGGGTATGGATTGGGTAAAGCGAAAGTATGGATTGGTTACAGAGAGAATATTGATTGGGTAAAGCGAGGGTATGGATTGGGTAAAGCGAAAGTATGGATTGGTTACAGAGAGAATATTGATTGGGTAAAGCGAGGGTATGGATTGGGTAAAGCGAAAGTATGGATTGGTTACAGAGAGAATATTGATTGGGTAAAGCGAGAGGGGTATACTATGAATAACGTGATTAAGGTAAATAGATTGTGTTGGGTATATTTTATTTTATATAAAGAGTGAAGCATTATTTAGGAGAAAAACATACAGTGAATAAACTGGAAATATGATAGATAGAATGTAGTTGCCAACCAACCCAGTCTTACTGAGATTCTCCTAGTTAATTTTTTCCTGAAGTCTACCCTATGAACTATTCAAGCTTATTCCAGTTTCTCGCACTTTTAAAGCACAGTAATATTTAATAGTAGATCATTCAATAATTACAAAATTTGAGTTGAATGGGCAGCAATTGAGATATTTGTCTTTTTGATCATAATTTTTATATTCATTTAGTGGGTGTGGCCAATCCTGAATTTACATTCTGAGGAGTTGGCTATTATTTAGTGGGTGTGGCCAATCCTGAATTTACATTCTGAGGAGTTGGCTAGTATTTAGTGGGTGTGGCCAATCCTGAATTTACATTCTGAGGAGTTGGCTAGTATTGGTAAATGTTGTGAATTTAGTTTAAAGATTGAGCGTGTCATTGATTAGGTAAGGGATACCTTATTAGTAAGAGATACCTTATTAGTAAGAGATACCATGTATATTGGTAAGGTAATTTATTGATTTGGTAAAGGGTAGCATGAACTAGCTGATGCAGCCACTGGCACAGAATGCCTACTGCTGACATTTTTATTTTTTCCAGTCATGTTTTTTTTGTTTGTTTTTTGATAGCTATATTACAGTTGAAGTGTAGTTTTTGAATCTTTTTGGGTGTTGATCCATGCATTATGCTTTTATAAATAGTTATAATTAAAAATTTTAATGGTGAAATTTGTTACGATTTGTGTAACTAAGTATTATGGTGCATCCTCGTTTATATGAACTACTCTAACATTCAGAGTGAAAGTAATTATATTTATTTTTATATTATTGTACTTATTCTTCTATGTGTTTCATATCTGAACTTTTCTATAATTCAAATGAATAATTTTAGATGGTTTGAACGAGTGAGAATGGACTATATTTTTTTGTCTTTTAAAGTACTGTTTTGCCATCAGTTGTTATTGACATTGTTTGTGTATTGTAGATGGAGTGACCAAGTTAGCATTCAAGGAAACAAACAATTGAAATTTTAATTCAAGTTTTAATTCATTTCATTTTAACATTACCTTTTATTGTTAAATTGATATTAATTTTTTTATTTTATATCGAAATGAAATTAAAAAGAATTTTCAATGTGGTTATTCATGGTTGTCAATGTGGGTTAATGTAAAGGTTCCAGACATTATTAAATTAGTTACCAAGAAAGTTGCAGCCTTATCAAGGTGGGTTTGGTAGAAAGTTACAGACTTTGTCAAGGTGGTTGCCAAAAAGGTGCAGACTATTTCAATGTGGTTGCAGAACGGTACAGACTTGTCAAGGTGTTTAACAATTGAGTTTTCAGCCAGGTTTGAAAGGTTTGTAAGCTACCTTGTCAACAAGGCAGTTCCACTGTGTATCCCTAAGGAATCTTATCTTATGATTGTGTGTCCTATAATTGTTCTCCCTGCCTCAATCTTACGAATCGTTTTCTTTGTTGTCTTTTTTTTTTTTGTTATAATCACACTTAGTTGGGAATTTGTATATTACGTGCCATTAAAATCACGTGATTTTTTTTAAATTTGTTACTTAAAGTGGGAGCTATGCTTGCTATAGAGGAATTTATGAACAATAATAAACACAACAACACACAATTTTTGTGTTTGGGTAGGGGCATATTTTCACTCAAGCGATAATTATAACATAGAAGTATTTTTTTTAGTTGCCATAATCCTAATAGAGTATGGGTAAAGGGTATATAGCAGTCAAGTCTAAAGAGATTAAAAACGGGTAAAGGGTATTTGAAGTTGCAGGCAAGGTAATGAACTTTGGTAAAGGGTTTTTAGCTGGAGTAATAGTTTTGTTACAAACCCTACTAACCTGAACTTTGGAGTTTATATACAATTCTCATCTTACAAAACCTTGCATAAATGAAGGTAGTTTTTTACGGGTCAGGAGAACAGTATAGGGCTTAGTCAATGGTTATTGTACCATTCACGTGGAAATTGTAGTGTAGAATAGAAGTCTGCATCTAAGTAGCTAATTAAAGTATACGTTTAAGAAATGTTACCAATGCAGGCAGAAATCTTTGAGTTGAACCTATAAAGGTATTCAGCAACATTCATTTCATGCTGGTCAGGAACCTTCCAGGTTGACTAGACAGTACCATAGAAAAAGTACAGAATAGTTCATCTGTACTGGTGCAGGGCAGGAACCTTCCAGGTGGACCTAGAAGGTACTTAGAAAAGTGCAAGAAAGTTCACCTGTACTGGTGCAGGCCAGGAACCTTCCAGGTGGACCTAGAAGGTACTTAGAAAAAGTACAGGAAAGCTCACCTGTACTGGTGCAGGCCAGGGACCTTCCAGGTGGACCTAGAAGGTACTATAGAAAAAGTGCAGGAAATTTCATCTGTACTGGTGCAGGCCAGGGACCTTCCAGGTGGACCTAGAAGGTACTATAGAAAAAGTGCAGGAAATTTCATCTCTACTGTGGTGCAGGCCAGGAACCTTCCAGGTGGACCTAGAAGGTACTATAGAAAAAGTGCAGGAAATTTCATCTCTACTGTGGTGCAGGCCAGGGACCTTCCAGGTGGACCTAGAAGGTACTATAGAAAAAGTACAGGAAAGCTCACCTGTACTGGTGCAGGCCAGGGACCTTCCAGGTGGACCTAGAAGGTACTGTAGAAAAAGTGCAGGAAATTTCATCTGTACTGATGCAGGCCAGGAACCTTCCAGGTGGACCTAGAAGGTACTGTAGAAAAAGTGCAGGAAATTTCATCTGTACTGGTGCAGGCCAGGAACCGTCCAGGTGGACCTAGAAGGTACTATAGAAAAAGCGCAGGAAAGTTCACCTGTACTGATGCAGGCCAGGGACCTTCCAGGTGGACCTAGAAGGTATTATAGAAAAAGTGCAGGAAAGTTCACCTGTACTGATGCAGGATATGTGACCTGCTGTCAGAAATCATCTGACCTGGTACAGGAAATGTGAAGTACAGGCCATGCGCTCAACTGTCCTATAGAATTCCTGAAGTCAGGAAATTCCAGATTTTTTCCTGTGATACTTGTTGATGCAGGTAAAATTAATTAAATTCTACAAATTATCATTCTTTGTAGTATGTTACCTGAATGAATGTATTCCATTGCATACTTCCACTCTTTGTTTCTTTACCAGTTAGATGATCCTTTGCTTATGTTCAGTAATTCTGTATTACTATTATTAGCACAAAATCAGGGAACAATAAAAAAGGTCAAGAGCTCCTTAACAGAAGGATAAACAAAAACAAAATAGAAAAAATGGTGGGCTAGAGCACTGTTTGCCATTAACAAGCTAAATTTAACTGCACAGGATATATGGCATGCTGCCAGAGTTCTGCTAGATACTATCTTGAGGGCTCATCTTCAATAAAGAAGTACTTTGGCACACACACGGCTTTGATAGGCACTAGACTTGATTAATCTATTATATCGCATGCAAAAATTATTATATATACCTGTTGGGCACTCGTTTTAAACATGGTGTTGATCGAATTGAAAGAATATCGAGCTTTTGTGGAAGGTTCTCATTGCATGGCTACTTTTTAATCTGAATAGAACGAACTAAAGGTCAAAGGGCATGAAGGCATTCTCCATTTTATACCCGGACCTCCAGAATGAGTTGAGAACGTGGTAAATTAGGCCTTAGATATCACGTTTGGAGAATAGTATTGAATTATAAACACGACCTCTACGTTTAAGTGATTAACTACTAAATAAAAGGAACACTTTTCATTAAATAATGCTTACTATTATATTAGTATAATTTCAAGATTGGATATGCAAACTAGAAAGTAACTGAATGGAGTTTAATTAATGGAAAAGTGTACAAAATCAATAAAATTTCTGTAAGACAAGATTGATGATTTTATGACCATGTTATAAAAGTTTAGTTGGTTTCCTGAATTCTGTGGTTTATCCCACTACTCATGTTAATCACTGTTGCGAGTAAGTAGGTTGTAAATGTGTAATTTGATACCTCTTGGCTCCCAAGAGGAGATATGAATGGAATCTTAAAAGTTTCATTGGGAATTTCTTGTGGAAATACTAAAGCTAATGGACCCATGACTGGAGGAGACTTGAAAGCCGGAGGTATAACTAGGGAAATTAGCCGTGAAATGATCAATACCAATTAATGGATAATTTCAATAGTGTATGTACATTGCAATTTGGTATTATGTACTTAGGTACTATAGATTATAGGGTGCTAATTTTAGAGTTCAAATTTTTTGGAATTTCCTATGATTAAAACTACTTGGGTAAAGATTGTCAACTTAATGAAGAGTCCAGGTAAAATTATATTTTAAGATTTTTTTCCTATCCGATAAAATTATAAACATTGCGGCATAAACAGCTTGTATTTATATTACCAGAATTGTTTGTGAATGATATATACTACTTACATAGTGGATTGCCATATGTACTCTAGATTATATTTGGCAAGGATATTGGTAAGGCCATACCTACTTCATTTTATGTTTCGCGGGCAAACTGACCCTTAAAATAGGGTCAGGTAGGCCACCTGCATGCAGATTATAACCGACTCAGTGGCCTATACTACTTAATAATAATAATAATTACCTTGTAGGAGCCCATAGAGCTCTTCCTGACGATCTGGCACTGGAAAGAGTCTTCACCCATTCTGCTCTTTCTGGAAGTTTGGCTAACCTCTCTGTTCGGACTCTCCAAGTTCAACTGTCCCTGTATCAACCAGAGAAATGCATATAGAAGGGCAGCAGCTTTGATTAAGTCACTGGGCAGACCTAACCTAACCTCAACTCAAGCCAAGAAGCTGGACTCCCTTGGTATAGGCTACACAGAGCTCCTCCAGCTTCGAGAAGACAGTGGTACCACCAAGTCTTTCTTACCGCTCTGAAGGACAAGGGGATACGGAGCAAGCCCCTGAGGGAGAAGCTTGCCAAGGCCATCGGCACCCGCTGAATCTTCACAGTTTATTTTATTTTATTAGATACTGGGCTCTTTTCAGATACACTGCATTCACAAGATTCCATCTTGTTGGTTCCAGCTGCTCTAGATAATGCGCCCCGCCCCCACCTAGCTAATACGCGTATAGTTAATTCCGCATACTATGGGCGGGGCTCGATCTTTGCACAAAGGCAAAAGGTGCGAGCCAATTGGAATCTATTTTGCAGTCCAAGTCCAGAAGGGCGTGGAGTTAGTGTTCCATTTTTAGTACAGCAGCATAATTTAACAAGGTAAAGAAAGTAGTCAGACTAGTTTTTTAATAAAGTTTACAGTTGTGACGCGACTGTAAAAAAATCACGTGGAAATGTGAATAAATATGAAGTGAAACGGAATTGAAAAAAACTAATCTGACAACTTTGTAACAATTAGCTAAAAGAAGCGGTGGACGGAATTTTGGCTTCGGTGGTCCTCCTCAGTTTCCAAATAGATGCGTTGTATTTTTGGGACTTTGAGGCTTCATATCTTTTGCCGCTCAGCGTTTGTGTCTGTCATTCTTGGTAAGTTCACTGTCTGCTGGTACATCTCGGAGATCCCCCTGACTGTGTGTACCTGCAAGGTATAGAATCGGAGTTATTTCCCATAGCAACAGCCAATTAACCTTAATTGATTTGCGTGGGCGGACCGTGGACCGGATGTGCGTGCACCCTTAAGCAAGTCTTGCTTTAAACTTAAGCTCCAAATTGTAAGAAATTTCCTGCAAAGCTTGTTTTTCAAGTTACAGAAAGTTGCTGCGACCTGTTACTATGGCATCCGTTTTTTTTTTTTTTGTTGTTTCTTTTTTTAGGGGGGGGGGCTGTGAAGTGCCAGTTTTTCGTTGTCAAGGGCCTCTGGTAGTCAGAATGCCTTAATATTAATGCTAAGGAAGCTACTATTACTCAGGGGAAGTTGTATTTGTTAGCTAAAATTACAAAAATAGCACTGGCCATTTTTTTTGTAGCCGAGAGCTTGTTGTCGAGAGTGACTGGTAAATTCTGATTACAGAATGGCTTAACACTAGCCTATTATTATTTTTTGTATACACACACACACACACACATACATGCACACACACACACATAATATATATAAGTATAGCTATCTATATTCTAAATATCATAGGCATAGCATAGGCTAAGCTCCTCTCATGGTGAAGTTCCACTTTTTGCTAAGTGCACAGGTTTTACAGGTTTTTGGGAAATTTTAAGTAGCTTTATCAACCATGGCCTCTGCTCCAGGAAATGCCGAAAGGGATACAGTTTTGATATGTATGTACAGCATACATATGGCAAAAATTAGCAGAAATATAATGGTTGAACAAGCTCACAGCTCTACCAAAAGTGCTAGAAAATTTTGAGGATGCAATTCAACTGAGATTTAACAAAGAAGAAGCTCCAATTACGAGGAGAAGTTATAATAAGGATAAAGTATTGAAGAGAGTTTAAATTTATTATGACACTGTTAGGCACCAACATTTGCTGTCAAGTACGCGCTCGATTAGCTGTTAAGTGTGCACTCGCTGCTAAGTGTCCATTTTGTTTATTAAGCATATAATTTTCTTACTGTTTGGAGTAATACGTGGGAATTCTTTACCGTCAGTACATGGCAACACAATTTATATTTCACTAGTAGATAAATATCTGCTCAATTTGATAGACAAATATTGGGTATTAAAATTTCATATTAATATTTACTTTTGAATTAGTAAATAAATGGGATATAAAAAGTGGTGACTGGAATGCACTTAACATCATTATGAATTATTTGGTTGTGATTAGGGTTTGCTGTCGGTGGTCAGTTTTGTAACCAAGAATCTTTAGCAGTATCTGACAATGAATTTTGGACAATTGAAATTCGTGAGTAGATTATCACATTATAACTAAACATTATTTTATGTAATGTATATGATAATATATGTATTAATAGCCAGGAGAGCAGACTGGTGTTTTAATGAAGAGTAGAAATTGAAGTCACAAAAATTTATAACAATAGATTGATTAGATGTGTTTATGTTAATATAGATAATCTACACCAATACATACAAGATATGTGCAGATCAAAATGACACACCTGTTGTATTAATGATTATTCTTTACTACAGTAATGACTATGACTTTTTGAATTTATACACATTTTATATCAGAAAATTTTTTATATTATTTTGTCCAGTTGTTATGGCTACTGTAAAAAATGACTGCCCTGATTGAAATTCCGATTACTCATTCATGTGCATTAATGCTATTTTGTTATAATCACAGCTGAATTGGGGTTTTCATAAACTGTTTCACTTCTGTGACTGGCAAATAGCAAATGTGGCTGCCAACAAAAAAATGATTCACATATTAAAGGAGAGCATTATATAGGAAAATGATTTTCACCAAGCTACTCAGACCAGTATTTGTTATCAACCATTCCCATTTCTTAATTGATTGGTGAATCTTATAGACATTCACCAAACACTCACAATAGTAACACAAGAATTCTGTAAGACTAGGGTTACAGACATCATCTCCTCTAAGAACTATTCCAGTTCTTAAATTGACTAAGATATCTTACAAATTTCTCCAAGACTGTATCAAGCCTCAAACCCCATCTTTACCGAGCCAATCTTAGGCCCCAATCCTCTAAAAGCTCACCCTAAGAGCCTGTACCCAGATCCCAACCTCAAAACTCATGCTCAGAGCATGTACTCTATCTGAGCCCCCCAATCAGTGTAGCAACTATAAACACAGTCTTTTGCTTGTAAGTTATTCTAGACCTCTTTATCCTTTCAGTTTACTTAGATTCCTTGAGGTTCCCTAATACCACTATTTGGTGCTTACAAAAATAATAATAGCAAATTTTCTAGTTTTAACTCACACAAGTGATGAAAATTTGCTATTATTATAGTTATTTTAGCTGAGAATGACTGAATCATCACAAAAATATTTTATAGTGGATTTGTACAGGTAGACAACATCATTTATGTGAGTGTGTAAATCTTTAATCAGGTCACCCATGTATACAGACTTTTATACACTACCAATCAAAAAGTTTAAATAAAATGAGAAAATGCATTGCATGTAGTTGAATTATCATTCAATGTAAGTTTTTGACTGCTACTTCAGTAGGATGGTATAGTTTATTGAAAACTATATTGCAACTTCAGTATTGACAGTATTAAAAATAATTTATGCTTTAATATTGTGCAAGGCAAAAGGCATTTATTGTTGCTTAATAATGTATTGATTATTTCTCAACAAAATGATAAGTTGCTTCATAAAAATGATGGACTAATGTTAGTTCGAAATCTTGGTCAGAATATTATTGTTATAGCATTAATTTTTCCTGGTTTTCTTCTCACCTTCTTTTCCACTGACAGTTCAAGTAGATGAATATAATTATAGTGACAGTCATGCTTATCACCGATATTGTCACGCCAATGTAGCCAATGAGCATCAAGCTTAGGGTAATACTGACTGGCTGAGTATTCACAGGAGGTTTGGGGCTGAGCAAGATGGCAAAGTGAGTGAGATGATTACATTCACAGACAGTCATGGAGGTGGAGGATAAGGCATCGTTCCTGGAACATCCTCTGATAGACCAGTCACCAATTTTCAAAATGGAACTTCATGAACATACGAAAGTGGTAAAAATAGTTCAATATAAACATAATACAATGTTATAACTCATGAGTGAACATGATGGTGACCTTTGAGTGGAGTAAAGTGAGATTACTGGTAGTACATCTTCCAATGCCACATTGAATAGAAGACGCAATGATATATGCAGAGCCAATACTGTTATATGATAGAATCATCATGATAATTTAGAACACTAGCTAGTGGTGGCTAGCTAGCTTATCAATATCAAGACCTGAAGTGCTCACAGAGAATCAATATTATTAATTGATGCTTGAAATTTGTATTTTATGACTAAAGTTATTAGAGCAATACATTTTTCTTCTATTAGATTATTAATACTATATAAATTGTTGTGGTAATTGGCGAGTGAGCGAAGCGAGTGAGACTCTCTCCAGGGTAACACAATTGAAAATCAGGGATATTTGTTTATATTATGTGTGGACATTACTTATGTCATTTTGTACTTTGACCCTCGCATTTTTGTATTTGCTTCGTGGTCTACCCTTTCCCATAACTCCACTAAACAGAATTTTTTGGTTTAGAGATCCCGTATCATTCAAGAAAATTTATTATTTACCCCTTCGTATTAGGTTGTCTGAATGCCACAAGGTGCAATTAGGTATTAAAAACTTACTGTTATACTCAACACTGTGCAGTAATTCTTTAGAACTTCTTGTTTTTTAAATCCCAAAATTTTATGGAAATAGTTACTATGGTATTGAAACCCTTTATACCAGACACAATTTAAAAAAATAGGCCTTTTTTAGTAGCTGTGAGTGCTTGTTGTGAAAAGATACTGGTAATTGAGATAGTCAGAACGACATATATTAGAGACTACAGAAAATACCAGTACTCGGGGAATAGAGGTAAGAAAGTGGTTTTGTATTTGTTAGCTGGTCACAACGGACGTACTTAGCCATACCTTTAGAAATAGATTGATATAGATTCTTTTAAAGTGTTTCGTTTGTGCACTGGCTCGCTCACCCTTTGTGCTCAAGTACATTCAAAATAATCATAATTACTTTAGTACCAACTAGCTGTAATTTCACCTAATAGCCTGCTTTTGGCAATATCTACTTAATAAGATCATACCAAGTCTTTAAATACATTTCAATAGATAACATTAAAAAAAGTTCATATAATCCAAAAAATATAAAATTGTTATTGGTTGGCAAGTGAGGAAGTGAGCTAGATAGTATTAGGAGTGGATAATGCAAAATCGGGTATATGTATGTATATATGTATGTGTGGATGGTACGTATGCCCATTAAACGCACGCGAGGGGAACTTTTTTCTCCAAAAACCACGGCTTTTTAGGCTTGACCCCAGTTTATTCTGAAACTACAGCATTAAGCAAGCCGTACTTTATACTTAAGCGCCAGAGTGTGAGAAAATTCCTGCGAAAATGCTTGCTTTTCAAGAAACAAAAAGTCGATTCGACCGGTTACCTTGGCATTGAAGACCCTTTTCCAGACTTAATTTCAAAACTTCGCCGTTTTAGGGGAGTGCCGATTGTTGGTTGTCAAGAGCCATTGGTCAGAATGTCGTAGTATTAATGCTAAGGAAGCTACTACTACTCCAGGGAAGCTGAGGTAAGTACTTAATTCCATATTTGTTAGCTAAATATGCAAAAATAGCTCTGGCCTCTCTTTTTTTGTAGCTAAGAGCTTGTTGTCAACAGTGACTGGTAAATTTAAGTAGTCATAATGGCTCAAATTTGGTACTACAAAAGTTACCACTGCTCAAGAAAATGAAGTAAGAAAGTAATTTTGTATTCGTGTGATAAAATTGATTGTCTTTAGTTTTTGTAGCTGAGAGCTTGTTGTTAAGAATTCGAGGTAATTCATATAGTCAAAGTAACTTCAATTGGATACTACAGAAGTTATCAATACTCAAGAAATTGAGTGCAGTATAATTCAGCCTAAGTAATCTGATTTCTATTATGTGCATTTTAGAAGAAATGTAATACATTCCTGAATGCATTCAATGTAATCTATTCACAGCACCTATGCTGCATGTTTCGGCAAAGCTACAGCACGCACTGCACACAAGAAATTCAAACATCAGGAGTATCTATATCGAATTCGGTGATAACAATTTCAGGAAAGAAGCCATAACTAGTAAGATAGATTTCATTGGACTGTGTGAGTTTCAGGAACCCAGATACAGCATTCGTTCCTCAAAGACTTGAAATTAACATTAGTATATCATATTCCATGTCTAGTTGATCCATATTAGATGTATTATCTTTCTTTCACAGGCTTTTTCAACAATAAACAGAATTAAAAATATTTGGTCGCCTCACACAGTCTGATGAAATCTATCTTCCTGAGCCCTGAACAGCGGCAGCAAGATTAAAGTAGTGCCTTGAACAACATAGCCATATATAGTTATGGCTTCTTTCCTGAAATTGTTATCACCGAATTGGATATAGATTCTCCTGATGTTTGAAGTTCTTGTGTGCAGTGCGTGCTGTAGCTTTGCCAAAACATGCAGCATAGGTGCTGTGAATAGATTACATTGAATGTATTTAGGAATGTATTACATTATTTTCTTCTAAAGTGCACAGAATAGAAATGAGATTACTTGGCTAATTTTACTGCACTCATAAAGAGCATGACCACTACATTCCCATACTGTGACATTTATAGATTACATTTTACTGGGAAGAGATTCAATCTTGTATATAATAGGAACTGTATTGGCTATTGGTGTTGTCTTCTATACTAATCATTATCATCAAATATGTTCAATGATTCAATCATTCTAAGCAGTTTTCATAATGAAATTTTATATTTCTTGCCCAAGTTCTCCTCGACCTTATTTTTAGTAGTTTGAGACTTAGAAGTTAAAAAAAGCAATCATATAAAAATAGTGTAGTTTTAGTTCGCTCGCCATTTGTGCCCAAGCAAAATCGGGTATATGTTATATGTATATATGTGCGTATGGATGGTACGTATGCCCTTTAAACGCGCGCGCGGGGAACATTTTTCTCCAAAAAACACGGCTTTTTAGGCTTGACCCCAGTTTATTCTGAAAATACAGCACTAAGCAAGCCTTACTTTATACTTAAGCTCCGAAGTGTGAGAAAATTCCTGCGAAAACACTTGCTTTTCAAGAAATAAAAAAGCGAGCGAGACAGCTATATGACCAATTGATACCTAATCAGGCAACTCCACAGAAGTTTGAGAAATTATTTTGTAATAGCACCTAAGGTGCGTTAGTGGTTAGAATTCTTGTTGTTATTGGAGAGTGAGAGTGGTTAGAATTCTTGTTGTTATTGGAGAGTGAGAGAAGCTAGACATTCTCAGGGGTAACACAATTGAAAATTGGGGATATTAGTTGGCGAGCGAGACAGTATTAGGGGTGGATAATACAAAATCGGGTATATGTTATATAATATGTATGAATGTATGTGTGGATGGTACGTATGCCCTTTAAACGCGCGCGCGGGGAACTTTTTTCTCCAAAAACCACGACTTTTTAGGCTTGACCCCAGTTTATTCTGAAACTACAGCATTAAGCAAGCCGTACTTTATACTTTAGCGCCAAAGTGTGAGAAAATTCCTGCGAAAACGCTTGCTTTTCAAGAAACAAAAAGTTGATTGGACCGGTTAGTATGGCATTGAAGACCCTTTTCCAGACTTAATTTCAAAACTTCGCCGTTTTGGGGGGATACGGAGTGCCGATCGTTGGTTGTCAAGAGCCATTGGTAGTCAGAATGCCGTAGTATTAATGCTAAGGAAGCTACTACTCCAGGGAAGCTGAGGTAAGTACTTAATTCATATTTGTTAGCTAAATATGCTCTGGCCTTTCTTTTTTGTAGCTAAGAGCTTGTTGTCAACAGTGACTGGTAAATTCAAATAGAGTGTTTTCGTCACATGACTTTTTTGACGATACTTTCCTTACTACCGTGGAGTGGTGTACAGCTGATGCGGTATTTTTCATTGGCTTCCTCTGCTCGCTATGTCAACACTCTCAGTGTATGCTAAGGGACTTCCTGAAGGAGCAACAGAAGCCAGATATTTGGAGAAAATAAGAGTAATAGGCGTGGATCCATTTATACTTTTCTCTGGTGGAAATGGTACTGATATTACAAGAGCAAGTTTGCCTCCTGTCGACTCAAGTGATATTGTTAGTTATCTTATGCTTCAAACTAGCTTCATCACAACAAAGCTGTTTAAGGCTTACAAGTCCCTTGAAGCATACAATCAATTTATTAATGGATGGGTAAAAGAAGTAAATGCTTGGAATGTGAAAGATAAAATTGTAGTTACAGGAAGGGTAAGTATTTTATAGCTAATAATTTATAGCCCACTCACTATCTCATGTATTGTAATTTGTCATATATCTTATCTTAGGTACGTCATTCTCAGAGGTGTAATGATACTCCTTTAATGTGTTGGTTGTTATGCTTGGCAAGTGGAGAAGTGTGCTGTGCACACTGTAACTGCATGGCTGGGCTTGGGGAAGCATGCACACACATTGGTGCTGTGCTCTTTTACATGGAAACTGCGACGAAAATAAGCAAGGAAACATCTTGTACACAGCAAAAGTGCCAATGGACTATACCAAGTTTTCAAAAAAATATTCCATACCTGCCAGTAAAACATTTGATTCATCCATATTTAAATGTATTGGTATTGTTGCTATATTATGTATATTGTTACTATTACAATGTGCAGCACAATTTATTATTAATATTATAATTTTTGTTATTATTATTATGATAATAGCATGACTGTAATAAACTTACAACTGGTATATATGAACAAAGTTATTAGTGAAGTTTGAATGAAAATGGCTATATGTAATCAATTAAAAGGTACAACTGAATCACAAACATTATAAAGGGCACAAGCTACTCGTACAATTTTATCAACCTGTGGGAAGTATCTTCTTGTTTTTTGATTAAAATGTCCACTGGAAGTGTCCCTCTCAGTATGCTGTACTTTTGGCGCACAGCACCTATCACCCTTTCCACATGAATCCGTACATTGGCGATATTTCGAGTTTCTTTTACTTCCAATGGACTCAACTGACTTTTACCCTTGGTATATGCTGGCAAATGAAGCTTTGCTTGCATCATTCCGATACTGTCAGATATGTTAAAACCGCGATCGGCAAGAACAATATCTCCTGGCAGCAAGCAATCGTGTCACTTTATCACTAACCCTGCCACCCCAAGCTTCAGAAATAAATGAAACTGTTCCCTGCGGGGTAATACCAATCAAAACCTTCACGGTATTATGATGTTTGTAGGAGGACCATGTTATTGCTCTGGCCAGCAGATTGGAAGGGCGCTCAATAAACACTTCAAAACAGTCGATAATAACAGCTACATCTTTTCCAAATGAACTCCTAAAACATTTTGGCATAGTCTTCCACAAGCTATCCCGATCAGGCCAGATAATTAAGGATCGCAATACAGTATCCATAAGTGTAAGCCACTTAGAAAAAACACGAGACACTGTAGTTACTGATACTCCGAACCGATACGCTAAATCTTTGTATGGACTATCAAGGCGAAGTTTCATGAGTGTCATTACATATTCTTGAAAAGGGTTCAGTTTTGTATTTCCACTACAAGGTGAACAAATAAATTCGAAAAGTGTTTTTAATACTTTAAAATTCGGTAATCCAGTATAGAATTTTACACATTCTTCATCATTGATGAAATCTTTTTCAGTGAATGTTTGCATCATTTCCTTCAGCACTAATATTTCAGCTTGCAAAATGGATATCTTTGTCGCTTACATTTTAAAAGTTCCTCATCTTTTTTATTCATGATTGCCGAAGTCAAATCAGTCTGACAAGTTGCTTGAGTTACCTGAAATTCATCATTACCTTCATTGCTATTACAAGAACCACTTTCAGTAGCTTCAGAAAGCAAGATTGGCCTGTTGTCTTTTAAAGACTCCCTGGATTTGGCCCTTATCCACCGCTCCTCTGCAGCTTTAGCTTTGTCCTCACAAACTTCTCTGCTGTGGCCTAGGTTGAGACTTGGAAGCCAATCAGGATTGGTTTCATCTAGTAGAGAAGCTAGCTTTCCAGAGACAAAATGTTTGGAGCAAATTCTATCATTACTCAATATCTTCTGTGTTAAATGATCTCTCTTTATGGCCGATAAAAATCCTTGCCGACGTTTTTGGCTCAACTTTTTCACTCCATGCCCTCTGTTGGTAACAACTTTAGGGATCCTATAAAAGGACACATCCTTATCACGTCCAGAACGCTTGCTACAGCCAACAACTATACACAGCACCATTGCTCTATGTGCCGAACCTGTACACCAGCACCGCGAGTCACGTGATGAGGAGTGTCGGGCGAAAACACATAGTCAGAATGGCTCAAATTTGATACTACAAAAGTTACCACTGCTCAAGAATATGAGGTAAGAAAGCAATTTTGTATTTGAGTGCTAAAATTGATTGTCTTTTGTATTTGTATCTCAGAGCTTGTTGTCAAGAATTCGAGGTAATTCATATAGTCAAAGTAACTTCAATTGGATACTACAGAAGTTATCAATACTCAGGAAATTGAGGTAAGTAGTAATTCCATATTTGTTGGCTAAAAATTACAAATAATAACATTAATTTATTTTTTTATCATAGCTGAGAGCTTGTTCAAGAGTTACTGGTAATTGAGATTATCAGAATGGCAGATGTTTAATACTACAAAAGTTAACAAATCAGGTAAGAGAGTGATTTTGTATTTTATTTGCTGAAATAAAAGGTCATAACTGCGATTATAGTGTTTGCATGAACTAAGCTAAAACATAGTAACAATACTTAGTTTTATGTTACCTAACTATCAGGCTCGCTCGCCATTTGTGCTTAAGCACACCACTAGTATGTATATATATATGTATGGATGGTACGTATGCCCTTTAAACGCGCGCACGGGAAACTTTTTTCTCCTAAAAACACTGCTTTTTATGCCTGACCCCAGTTAATTCTAATACTACCGCATTAAACAAGCCTTACTTTAAACTTCAGCTCCGTACTGTGACAAAATTTTGGTGAAAACGCTTGTTTTTCAAGAAACAAAAAGTTGCTACGACCGGTTACTATGGCATTGAAAACCCTTTTCCAGACGTAATTTCAAACTTCGCCGTTTTAGGGGGATACCGAGTGGTGATTGTTGGTTGTCTAGAACCATTGGTAGTCAGAATGCCGTAGTATTAACGCTAAGGAAGCTAACTACTCGAGGGAAGCCTAGGTAAGTACGTAATTCCATATTGGTTAGCTAAATATGCAAAAATAACTCTGGCCTTTCTTTTATGTAGCTTAGAGCTTGTTGTCAACAGTGACTTGTAAACTCAAATAGTCAGAATGGCTCAAATTTGGTACTACAAAAGTTACCACTGCTCAAGAAAATGAGGTAAGGAAGTAATTTTGTATTGTGTGCTAAAATTGATTGTCTTTTGTTTTTGTAGCTGAGAGCTTGTCAAGAATTCGAGGTAATTCAGATAGTCAAAGTAACTTAAATTTGATACTACAGAAGTTCAATGCTCAGGAAATTGAGGTAAGTAGTAATTCCATATTTGTTGGCTAAAATTACAAATAGTAGCACTGGTTTATATTTTTATCGTAGCTGAGAGCTTGTTCAAGAGTTACTGGTAATTGAGGTTATCAGAATGGCAGATGTTTGATACTACAGAAGTTTTCATTATCAGGTATTAGGGCAATTTTGTATTAGTTTGCTGCAATAAAAGGTCATAACTGCTATTATAGGGTTTGCATGAACTAAGATGAAACATAGTAATAATACTGTATGTTACCTAAATATCAGGCTCACTCGCCATTTTTGCTCAAGCACACCAATAGTTATCGAGCGAGCGAAGCGAGCGAGATACTATTAGGGGTGGATAATGCAAAATCGGGTATATGTTATATGTATGTATGTATGGATGGTACGTATGCTCTTTTAACGCGCGCGCTTCTAATTACGTAAGTTAGGTAAAGCGTTCACAGTTCCAGTATTTTTCAATTAACGAGCGCGGAGAATCATACTGCACTGCCTTACGCAACTTTGTTTCAACCAAAACGTTTACAGCTACTCTCTTCTTGAAACAATTGTGAAGTCTTTGTCAAGCTGCGCTTCTTTGCCACTGCTTTCGAAGTTTATTCAGGTAATTCTGTTAGTTTAGTCTGGGATCAGAGACTTTAGATTCTCTGATGCTAACTGAGAATGGAAAGGGTTACACTGTGCACTACAGTTAGATGTAATTTCTGTCCTATTTTTCTGTAAAAAGGGTCTGCTCGCTCGCCATGCATTTGCGCTATTCGAGCGCACCACTAGTTTAGATATATGTATGGACGTACGTATGTCATTTTGTACTTTGACCCTGGCGTTTTTGTGTTAGTTTGGTTGTCGACCCCGTCCCAAATTGCACTAAACAGAATCCTCTGGTTTATCGATCAGTACCCGTATCACCCTAGAAATTGAATTGTTTACCGTTTTGAATTCTTTTGCGGGTGCAGTTCAAACTTGAAAACTTAAGGGACTTCCATTTCTATTCGAGTTAGTGGCGGTGGTAAGTCAATGCGATCTTTGTCATGGTTATAAGCCGTGCGCAACAGTATTTACTTGAAAATACATTGTCCACTATACTACTGCGAAGGTAAGTCTGTGTAGGTGCATGTCCAGTTGTGTCAAAGCATTGTGTGTTACAACCACTACTTAGCTAAAGAATATCACAAAGAAAACTTTTAAATAACGTGTATTGTTTTGTTGTTGTTTTTTTCCTTCCAAGCAGTTGCAGAGAGTTGTTACTATGGCACTGAAATCCCTTTACCCTGTATGCTAAATTTAAAAACTGGACCTTATTTCCAGTAGCTTCAGTGTTAGAAGTCAAAATCAATAGTATAGTCTTTAGGCTCGCTCGCCATTTGTGCTCAAGCACATCACTAGTTTATTTATATAATATAGACGTACGTATGTCATTTTGTACTTTGACCCTCCGTATTTTTGTGTTCGCTCCACGTTCGACCCCGTCCCAAACTTCACTAAACAGAATCCTCCGGTTTAGCGACCATTACCCATATCACCTTAGAAATTGAATTGTTTACCGCTTTGAATTGTTTTGCGGGTGCACTTAAAACTCAAAAAGCTATGGGAGCTCCATTTCTATTCGAGTTAGTTGCGGTGGTAAGTGAATACGCCATTTGTCACAGTTATAAGCCCTACTCAACAGCATTTACTTGTAAATTCATTGTCCACTAGACGAACCACGAAGGTAAGTCTTGCGTAGGTATGTTCAGTTGTGTGAAAGTATTGTGCGTTACAACTACTATTAAGAATATCACAAAGAAAAATTTCAATAATGTGATTTGATTTTGTTGCTTCTTTTTCAATTCAAACTGTTGCGGGAGCGGTTACTATGACATTGAAACCCCTTTACCGCATACATAATTTAAAAACTCGACTTTATTTTAGTAGCTTGAGTGTTACATGTTAAAATCAATCATTTAACAATAGTGTAGTTTAAGGCTCGCTCGCCATTTGTGCTCAAGCACACCACTGTGTATTACTGATACAGTTTTTTTACTCCCTTATTAACTCACTATTGAATTGATGGTAGTGTGGTCCATTAGACAATGAGAATCCTATAGGAAGTGTGAGGATTCCCATGTAGAGTAGAGGTACTCCGTATCCCACTGCAGTGTACCCCATAATATACTTAACACTGTGGGTCTCAAATACTCTAATTAGTGCCACATAGAGAGCCACACCCTCCATTAGCATCCACATGAAAGTGTACAGGAAGAAGTAGTGTAAAAGGACTGCAATGACTTTGCAGTGAGTGGGTGGCTGACTGGGAGGAGTTCCAGTCTGGTCGATACCAGACACAAATGTTATCTGAGCGATAATGAGGGAGAGACACAAGTTGATGTGGATGTAGTTTCTTACCACCAGCAATGGCCTGAGGGAACATTGATATAGTAAAATTTAATTAAGTTGTGTTTGGTTTCAGTATTCTACCAACACTCTTTGAATATTAGAATGCAATACACATTAATTTGTACTTATATATTACATTTTTATTCATTTTATAGAACAATTTAATTAATAGTCAGGTGACATCATTTGCACAGTAAAAAATGGGGTGTAACGGTACACCCTTACTAGGGTGTAATGGAACACCCTATTAAACAGGGGTGTAATGGTACATCCTATGGTGCATCATAGCACCCTACTATAAAGTAGGTGTTTAATGAAACACCTTATAGTGTACCATAACACCCTATGATGTATCACTACACTTTATAGTATACTCTTAAATCCTGGTGAGAGCAACTTGTAAAAGCAGTGTAAGGAAAACCTTTTTGTTATAATATGATTGAATATTGTCAATTTCTTTGATTAACTGAGTCACACATCATACCATTTTGTTTATCACACACAGCCACCAGTCTTTAAAATATATTTGAAGTTCTTGCCAAAAGACTACATTATCTATACCATAGAGACTATTATACAATAATTAAATGCCACTTATCCCTTCTTATTTTTGTGCTTTATCTTTTGTCTTGTATATCTGAGGACCTTGTACCCAACGTGCATATATTGAATTAGGAAAGAGCGTCAAGTAAAATAATGCCTTGATACACTTCCTTAATAGAGTTTTACCTGTAATGACCACCTGATGTCATCATTTTATTTGGGTTGTTCTAAATAAATTCTCACTAATAATGTTTATACATTACATTTTGAAAAAACAAAACAAAAAAAAACTATACATGATCAACAAGTGAAGGTTCAACAATAGAAGAACAGATCTTCACTCTTCCATGGTGGTACACATTCTCTACATCACATACAACACAATCTATAAGTTTTGTTGCAAGCACAGAAATATCAGATTTTCTTTTAGCAGTTATATCCAGCCTAGCCATAGATAAGTATTGCTAGATATTTTAGGGGAAAATATAGGCTACTGGAAGCAACGAGAAATGTTAGAAATATCAGTAACTTTTTAAACATATTAATTTTGTTTGAGACTACTTAGCTAGCTGGTTTGCTGAGCTCCTTAACAAAGTGTAGAAATTCAAAATTTAGAATATGTTTAGAATTAACCAGGGCCCCAGAATATTCAGGGTTAAGCATTCAATATATAATGATAATGTTATCTTGACTTCTTGCTGAAATCTGTTATTTATTTGCATACTTACTGTCCCTTTACCAGATATGAACATAACCATACAAATCTGGTAAGAATAAGCAGGTTTATCGTTTCTTGGGCTCATAGACAGTGTGTGTGTGTGTGTTTGTGTGCGTGCGTGCATGTCGTGACTTTAACACATTTAGCTGCATTTAACTTACCACATCAAACATATCAGTTAGGCCCATTGTCAGAAAGTTCTTCACCTACACAAACATGAACACATACACATGCCACATAAATGCATACATATCTCCACAGGCACACGTGTAATGGGTAAAAAGTGGTGTTAGACTGCACTGTTACTACAGTGTGATTTAGGAAAACAGGACCAGAGAGAAGTGAAACTACTGCCAAAGAGCGAACATGACGTATCGTGATTTTATTATCCAGCCTCTACTTTTTATTTAACTTCTAATGGGATCCAAGATGTTTGAAGTTAGAGAAGGAACTGTGATAGAACAACTGCAGCGATGAGTGAAACTAAGACAACTGATTTTATTCAACAGACACTTATTATTATTACTATAATTATCTATGTATTCAACTTTTCAAAAACTGGTGCAAATAAGCATTTGTCAAAAAAAAATCCAATTATTTTTAAATACTAATGAATTTTGTAACTATCACAGGTTCTAGCTTCTTCTTTTTTTAATATCGAATCCTCATGAATGTTGCACAACAAATTTTAAATTTAAAGGTATGTTTGGTAAGGGTCAAAAATGCACCATTTCAATCTTACAGCCCTGCCTAGAAAAGTAATATGGTATTGCTAGCTTGTAAAGAGAGCTAGCCAGCAACCACTGCTTTAATCATCAGCTCAAGGGCAAAATATCAATGCTAAATAAACAGCTAATAGCACTGCAATTCTAATACATGTTAGGATGTTGGCAAACTATTAGCAAATAATAGCATGGTTAGTCGTATGATGCATCACCTCATTCTAATTACCTTACTCATGCTATTAATCCCGACTACCTTAGTTACTCATGTTCAATACAAACTCACATATTATTCTATTTCACCTCTTGCTGTCACTGAGATCACAACAAATCTCTTCATCAAGATCACAGAATCCTACATGATTACACATACAAAGTATACCTATAACACTGGATACATTTCTATAATTTTACAGGGCTTCAAGGATATAGACTCTGCTCTATACCATATTCTATCTACAGCACCGCTCTAATAGTAGCACCATTTTGCGGTAATATTTTCTTCCTAGTTCTATTACAAACTAAACTGAATTTGGAATTATTCTGTGGTGCTTAGCCAAATATGTACGGACTCATGGCATACATATATTTGTGGGACTGTCTTCTACCTCTATCTGGGCTGAAACTACTGCTTTTTGTGAAAGGGAAGCAGAGAAGATGAAATTCAGTGCTGGTCCTCCAAAATTGCCATCACTGCATGAAGATGTGACAATGTACTGATCACTTGCCGAGTCACAGGTCCAACTCCATCCTAATTGCTAAGCACAGCCCTAATTTTAGAACCAGCTCAAACCAACAATTAATTTTCTGTTCTAATAATAGACTATTTCAGAATCTGGATTATTTTGGTGCTGTAATTAGAATAACTATGATACATTCTATCAGTACATCAGTGTCATGATTTTGCAAACCATTATTTAGAAGCATAGGGTGCACACTTTCTGACATTCACATGCACAGATATATTTAGGCGAACTTGTAATCATAAAGCTTCTGTTCTCATCAAGTTGAAATCAGCTAAATATGCAATGTGCAGGTGGCTGGACCATATGGTAAGCCCAAATCTGACATAGGTTGCTATTACCAAACAACACTTGTATGAATACCTTTCACTTACGTCGACGAGACATCTTTAGACTGATTAGACTAAACATTTCTTCTGCTTCTGCCCTCTACAGCCAAAGCCAAGAATAAAATTACTTTTGGTAAAGGGATAACGAGGGATAACGAGGGATAACGAGGGATAACGAGGGATAACGCTTAACTTTTAATGGGAGGGTAAAGGGTCTCTTTATCCTAAATCCTTTGATACTTGATGGGGTAAAGGGTTTTTGTCCTAAAAAGAGTGTCTCTATTGGATCGTGATGTAGTGGCGGCAGAGAGAGCGAGATTCTACAAATGAAAACGCGGACACACAACAACAAGACATTGATTGAGCTAGCTTGAGATATGGATACTTTGTGTGAAGGTAGATAACCAATTTTATAGCTAGCTATAAGCTGGAGAGCACTGGAGTGGTGTGATATTGGTTGATAATCAGAACTTCAGTAACATCTTTATCAGATGATAACTGCAGTGTTCCTTTTATATGTGATCCCTTCAACTTTAGCCCCACCAGGGATTGATATAGGATTTTTGTTTGAGGGGTAAAGCTTTAAGTATGGAAATGAGACATTTAGTACAGTTAAAAAACTGCAACCTTGATCTTTTTTTTTTGATTTTTTTTAATCTCCTAACTCATTCTATTGTGTATTGTAATAACTTGTGGAGTATGATAGGTTTCATGGCTAGTATTGAGTACTGCATGTTCTCTGACTTCCACTTTTTTTTTTTTTTTTTTTTTTTTTTTTTTTTTTTTTTTTTTTTTTTTTTTTTTTTGCTTTTGTCTTATTTCATGTATTTTCAGCACAGAAGCTACTACTACTACCACCAACACAAACAACCCACTAAAAGGGGACGCTGTAAGACGCACTCCCATTTGTCAGCTGCTGGTAAAGGAGTAGCACTCATTGAGTGAGCCAGGGAGGAAAGAACAACACAAGACAACTCAGGTAATAATAATGAGAAATTTCACAAAGAGAAAGTAAAGGTGCCAATTTGGAAACATAGCAATTAGAGTTGATGGGCATGATAAAACAGGCGAGAGTGTTACATGTAGGTCACACATAAGCATCATCGGGAATTTACATATTGGCAGGGTTTCATACTGGATTTTTTGCTGAGGGGAGACTTCAAGTATGCTAAGCCACACTCATTTTTGTACTTGGATAGGTGAAGACGAGAACTCGGTGTGTACATTGTGTTGTAATGACTGCTAGAGGGTACTGTTGTATGTATTCTATGGCTAGTACTGAGTACAGCATATTTTAAGAAAGAGTGTGATTATGATTATTTTTCTTGAGGGGGGGTGAGAGGGAGAGAGACTTTCACTTAGAGAATATTCTTCCTTCCCCAGCTCCCTGTATGCCTATACAAAACTCTTGTATTCGGAGGTGCTACATCCACATACATTTCATACAGTTGGTTAATTTTTGATAATACAGGTCATTATATGTGACCGTCTACAGGAAAATCAGGCACAACATGGCGTGTGTAAATGTCAGGGAAAAGGTTGGTCGAATTCTTAAAATTGCATTAAATAAGCTAACGGAAGGGAACGGTTATGTAGAATGTATTGAGAACCACTTAAGCTATGACTATAACACTTGGAAACTCAATATCTAGATGCTGACGACTCAGTGCAAAAAAAAAAAAAATTTATTATTATTATTATTTTTTTTTATGGAGGCCACATTGGGCGTGATTTTTTTGTAGACAGTCGCATATAGAGAAGTGTTGTACCCACTGGACCAGTAGTGATGTAGTTGTTCTGCAGCTTGTTAGATGCTCAGCGTATAGCACACAGTATGAATGTTTAGCTTCATATTCATAGTCCAGTGATGAACAATCAGCCAGGCTTAAATTTAAACAAGATGTCCTACCCCTCCCCCTGTTACTAAATTTTTTCTCTCCTTCCTTCTTCATCCTCCCCGCTCACCCCACCCAATCTGTTTCTCCTCCCTTCCATCCGCTTTTATTCAGTCTTCTTTTTTTTTCTTTCTTTTTTTTTATATGGGAATGACTTCAAATTTGGAACAGTGGTTGACTAATGCAGTGCAGGGATTCATACAAGATTTTTCACTTGAGGGAGTCGATTAAAAGAATGAGAAGTATTTGGAAGTATAATTTAACTGGCGTACAAGTTATAAGAACTGCTGGAGTATACTATTGTAAAATGTATTCATGTTCAGTATTGAATACAGCATGCATTATCAAAAGTATGATTAGAAATATTTGCTGGGGGTAGGGGGGGGGTGGTATCTACTGTATGAATTCCTGCTATTGTTCTGTTACTTCACTTGTAATTGCTGTGAGGAAATTTTTCCCTAAAATGACCTAGGAAAACTTTTAGCTGTGATTGGTAAATAGTGTGGGTTAATTACAAGCCCACATAAACTCACATTTCTGTCTATAGTGTATTGTATACTTAGTAGACTAATTATTGTATACAACAATTTAGTGTTTCATGTTCACTGCAGGCCACCAGGTTTTTGTCCAGTAGTGATGTTTTGCCTCACGATGTACATCGCCCAAGGTGACAGTAAAAATGCTACCCAGTGTTTTGAGAAGGTTCTGGCAGCTAAGCCTAGCAACTATGAAATATTTAGGAGTACTTGAAGAAAGTGATAGACCAGTTCCCAGATGATATGGAGACTTAGATAGAACTGGGCAGTATCCTGGAACAGGGGGATTTAAAGGTGGGTGTGGTCAATGCATTAGTATCCTGGAACAGGGAGATTTAATGGTGGGTGTGGTCAATGCATTAGTATCCTGGAACAGGGGGATTTAAAGGTGGGTGTGGTCAATCATTAGTATCCTGGAACTGGGGGATTTAATGGTGGGTGTGGTCAATGCAATATAGAACTGGGCAGTGTCCTGGAGCAGGGGAATGTATAGGTGGGTGTGGTAAGTCATTTGTTTAGCTCCAGTCCATAGTTGGAAGTGGTCATATATGGCGGGTAAACCAACCAACCATATAATATGAAATTTTGCTCAGCATCTCATGAGAACTGAATTGTAACCATGTGTTGGGTTTACTTTGATAGAGCATTTTTGCAATAATGTTTCTTTATAACTTACTGCTGATGAATGCTACTATTCAATAATGGCTATTAATTCAAGAGTTGTTATTAATGATGACCAAGTGGACTATAGAGTACATGAATTTACTCCTACATTTGGAAGTCCTATAGTGGTCTAATGCACTATGTGGAATTAGTAACATTTGTCTGCAGCTACTATTCATGAGTGGCTGACGTTTTATTAAGTCTCTCGAGCTGGGAGGTTAAGTATTGAAGGCAACATCTAACTGCAAGAATATGGTACTTGATAATGTATTTGGAACTGATTATATAATAATTAGGCACTGTCACCGAGGGCACTACTGTGTTTGGGGTCCTGAAGTGCCAGGGTTGTGGCATCCCAAGTGAAACAAGGGCACTACTAATGACGCCAGAGGGACCCTAAACACAGTAATTCCCAACGGACGCACAGTGTTTAACTAATTTAGAAAATAGCAACGGTAGTCATTGCTAATACCCTGAGAGGCAGGGCACTACATGCAGTAGCCCTCTACCAGGGCACTACATATGTGACCGTCTACAGGAAAATCGGGCACAACGCGGCCCCGACGAAAACTTCTTTTTTTTTTTTGCACTTACACACACCTCGGCATCCAGATATTAAGCTCTCCAAGTTTTATCGTCGTAGCTTTAGCCATTCCCGCTATATATCAGGTTTCAATTCTGGTGATGTGTGATGTTTGCTATTCTCTTTAATTGTGTGTGTGTGTCAGGCTGTATACTTTTTTTTAGTAAGCATGAGCCTAAGTGAGTATGCTGGCCACACATAAAGGCAGCTACTGTGGTTTATCAGTTGGCTTGGTTAACCTATGTGGTTTTGGTTTTGTGCTTGTTGGTGTTTTGAATTACAAGCATATGTATGAGAGGACACAGGTTGTTTCATACTAAAATAGATTTCCTTCATAATCCAAGTCTGTATTAACCCTCAGTGTGGCTGCACACTGAGGGTTATAGTTGTCTACTGGGTCTGTCTGTATGGTATAATTTTATGTCATCCTCAATTCCAGGGACTCCACTGTTCGTCATTGTGCTCTGAATATTCATGTATTTTTGCCATTTAGCTAGGGTTCACAACTAGATGCTCTAGTATTCTTACTCTGTTTTGCTAGTTAATAAATTAATCCCCTTCCCTTTTTTCTGCTGTTTTTATGTTTGTCCTTATCCCTGAAATGTTGGCTCACATACACACTATCACTTGGGGACCTTGGAGAGATTGATTCTAGAAATAGTCAATATGTATTCTAGTTTAATGTTTTTCTGGATTGTTTGTTTTGTGAGGCTTAATTTGATGCATCATGTAGAGCAAGGTTGTGGCAATTACAGGAGTAAAGTAATCAATTACAATTACTTAAAAATTTTGCTTCTCAATTACAATTTCAATTACCAATTACACCTTTAAGAACTAATTACAACAAATCTGTTAGCAATTACATACAATTACATCACATCACCTCCTCAGGATAAGTGGTCATGTAATAGGGCCCACAAAATTTGTAATTTTGTTTTAATTCAGCCATGTGCATTAGAACTGACCCTTTACCAAAGTGGTCTTTGACCACAACTACTTGCCAATTACAGGTATGCAATTACAATTACAATTACAATTACTGCAGATGGTGTAATGATTACAGCTAATTACAATTACCAATTGCAATTACCACAACACTGATGTAGAGTCTCTTTTCATGACCACTAGTAGAGCGGTTAAGCTAAGAAAATCAAAGGTTATGTGCACTTAGTGATAAAAGCATGAAATTTTGTATGTGGTTTTATTATATAATGAGCTTATTTTCTGGAGGTAGAACCACCTTTGAATTGACCTTTGGCGACCTCTAGGCGTAAATTAGTGTGTGATAAATGGGTTAAAATTGCTTCTATCATCAAATATTATTCAAATATACTCAATATAGGTATCAAATTAAAGGTCTCGATGTAAGAAAGAATTTGGCACTTCCACAATGTTCATATCTTGATCTGTTCAAAAGTTATGTTAAGTAGAATTGTTGGTTTTTAACGTGTTCCGTTTTCACAAGTTCCTGAACATGCACAAAGAAGAGTACACTTCAATGCTGCCTTTAGGCACTTGCACCTCCCTCTGCATCCTTTTTTACACCCACAGCGAGTAAGCTCACGACAAGACTCAGAAGCTTCTGGCAGATTAGTCCATAAAGGCTGCCATCCTGCGTCATCTTTCTGCCACCCCCAGTCTATTGGACATGGAAGACGTGGATCTAGATATAGGGCTCTGTTCCAGCAATTCGCTTGATAACTTGCACGTTGGTGTAGAATATCCCTTGTGTCTAGAACCAAGAGATCTTGGCTTTGCTCCAAAAATGGATTGCCCATTTCTTCAATCACAGCAACCAAAGACTTCACTTCGTTGAAGAAGGAAGTCTGGACTCCACGGTGTTGTTCATGGTGGCGATGATCAGTGGTCTGATTACGAGACTGTAGTGCTTCAAATTCATTAACCATCCTTACAATTTCTGGACCTGCCACTGTCCACCGTCGTAAAGCTCCTGGGTTCATCAAAAGTCCTACAGCCCCACCTGATTCTTTGATGACAGCATTGTTCTGCTCATGGCATTGATCAGTTGACATGGCTGAGAACTTATTGCAAGTTTTATGAACAACAAATTTTCCTGCACAGAATTCAGCATAGATTCTGGGATGATTCTCTGATAGCAAGGTCATATCTCGAATGTGTACTGGCAACCACCTAGAGTAGTGTGTGTGGTCAAGTGCGAACATCCAAGGTACAATTTTTGTCAGAGATTCCAAGTACAGTTGAAAGTTGCCTTCACGAATTGATCTGACAAACAGCAACATCAAGGTTTCCAGTGCAAGAGTTTTTAACCAGTAGTGAAAATGAACACTCTGCTGAGCTCTGAGTTCACACCATTTCTCCAGAGACAAAATTTCTGTTTCTTCTGACTTGTACTTAGCATAAGCACGAAGTAGTACAGTATGGATACTTGCTGCAGTCACTTGGTGCGCATGCCTAGTCTTTGTCACGTGGCTGACATTGATAAAAGAATTGGCTGTACCTGAACTTGTAATATTAGCCTGTACCAGAGCACTAATCCATCCACTACCATCTAGCCAATCTCCAAGAACCTACAATAATGAAGACATATTATACATCACACACTTATAAGGTGCTACTGTTACCTTCAAAATAGCCATTTCAATGTGCAGGCCACCAAACATGATTATAAAGAGGCTTTCTCCGAATTGGTTGGGCCAAGTCCACTGGATTTCTTTAGCAAGAGTAAACAAAGGTTGATCAGCAGTTAGAATAGGAACCTGGCCAGGGTTGAGATGTTGAATGGCTGCTTGAATAATGGTCATGGAGTGTTTGATCATAGCTACTGAATGCGCACTCTCTGTGAATAGTGGTAGCAAAGCATTGATTGCAGCAGGTGGAATTTCATTCGTTTGGATGCTTGCATGATAAGCAGACCAGGAGACCCAATCTCCGTCATCCAATTTATCTTTGCTGAGAGCTGCAGTAACACAGTTAAGCCATTCGATCTCTCCTTCTTTCGCCCTTTCAACATGCAAGAGTGTATCAGGTCTTACATGATCACCAGCAGCAGGTACAGTAAATTCTTTTGTCTTGATATATCCTGGTGGCACATTCGTGTAGTATGAGGGCAAAGGAACTATGGACTGAGATGTACCAGAGGGACTCCGACTAGATATCTGCACACCGCGATCATATCCTTCAGATTCACTAGACAGATGCTGGATTAGTGATATGCCAGTTCCATGAAATGAATCCTTTGCTGTAGAAGAAGTAGGATTGTAGTCTAAGTTGTCAACTGCTGCTGATGTATGGACACCGCAACGCAACTTAGGGGGACACACAAACCCATCTACTCTATATTGCTCACAGATTGTATTGCTTATGTCGGATGTCAAGTTCAAAAGACGATCATAAGAGATACACATGCCCTGATTAAAAAGTGCATCAATCAAGTTCCTACTGCGTGTAATGGCATGAATTTTCAGTGCCACATAAATTGGAGTAGGTGTTTCACGCTCAGAGCTATGACGAACAGGCAATAAGGCATTTGTAGCTCGTGTGTGTTTAACGCTGTTAAACATCAGGAGCTGAGAAATGGAATGGGATGCTTTTATATTGACTAGCTGAGTTTGATGCTTGATGTTGGGGCCTTCTAAAATCATATTAACTAAGGCAAGAAGTGATTGTGGTACAGCACTTTGCAAGTATTCATCAGTGAATGTCCCATTGAATGGAAAGGCTTGGCCAAAGATTTCTTTCCTTACTATTTTTGCTGCTTGTGCCAAATGCATAGCATCATTATCACTATCGTGATGACAAGCCTTCTTGAGAGCATCACCGATATCATCATTGAATGAAAGCATTACATTTCTCCCCTGAAGATGTGCTGTGAGATCAGGGAAGACAGAAAGCAACCTCAATTTTAGTCTCGATGTATGAACACGGCCTTCATTTGCAACTCCAAGTTGTTCCAGGCGTACTTTGTATAGGTGAGCAAGGTCAGCCAATTTGAAGACTGGGGCAACACCCTCTTCCATACGAAAATCTTCTATATATGCCACCAATTCAGCGAACGCTATACCATGAAGATCAGCACGGTCTTCACTCACATGCATGGCTCTTGCTTTCCTAGCTCTGTTGTACAATCCTACAAGACATCTACCATGATACTTCGCTTCAAGGGCAATCATATCACCTGGTGCTAGTTTGGACAGAAGTAAACTATCTTCAAGCTCAAGTGCACATTTGCGAACTTTCCTGTCAATATCATAAGTGGAAGCATTGTGAAGACATGCAGAACTGGCTGGTTCATCGCAGAAGAAACATCTATCCTCATCAAGCTCAACACTCTCATGGTTGGAACGAGTCTGCATAGGCAATGACTTCACCCCGGCATTCTTAGCATCAGTATGTTTTCTCTTTAGCCGCTCAAGCTTAGTCTGGCTAAACTTTACCCGACATGCTTTATGCCAGCAAGCATTGTGCGTCATCATTGTAGCTTCAATGCCATCTCCATCATCTAGCCTTCTAATATCTAGATCCAAGCAATCATGCATCTTAAACTGAACAAGGTGCTCTGCCAATGATTTGTAGCCACTACCAATAGGTGCTTTGAGAGATCTGGCTGGACATTCCAAACCCGTTTTAGTGTCCTTCTGGCAAAGAATACAAAGCTTCCAGTCTGTGATACAAGACTTCTTGGATGGTGTGGGTGTAGAAGCATCTACCAAAGAATGCCGCTTTGCCATGGCAACAGAACTCGACAGTGTCACTATAACATATACAGAATGCAGTGGTAAACAGTAAGCAGCTATCTAACTACTTACCATGTGCCAGGAGAATTCTATTAGAAGCACTGACCAGCTTGCAAGAATGAACTTGCAGCTGCATGCAAGGCATGACAGGCTACATGTGTTAACATGTTAATTAATCACGTATTGTAAAGTATAAAAGTGGTCATAACTATTGAACCATACTAGCTATGAACTTGATTCAAATTTCAAAATATTCCTTAGTAGAAGACACTTCAAATGATACCACAAATGGATGAATTACAGTAATAGATCATGATTCAATAGAGAAAAATGATATTTTTTAACACCAATTTGGCATCTTAATGTACTTAGAGGTCAAATCCAAAGTGGTTCTACTTCAGAAAATGAAGTCCATTATGTGTAGAATTGATGTATAAAGTTTCATACTTTTATCGAAAAGTGCACATTATAATTGCTTAGCAGCTCTACTACACCTATCCTTGCCCATACAAATTTTTATCATGTTCCGCACTCAGCTAGTCCCATAGGAACAATAGTATTTGAACTATCCCAATATTTTACCATGTCGCGTCCCCTTCGGCTCTCCAAGTGTTATCGCGTCCCCTTTAGCAATCCTGTCGGGTTACTATGGGCACATGATAATAAGTTACACTTTGAATACGGCAAAGTATCACTAGTCTGTATAGCGTTTTGGCAACTTGTGCCTGCGGCACTCGTGCCAATACTACCAACAGACTTGTGATACTATGCCGTATCAAAGTATAACCTATATTTCTTATGTGCCTGATAACTGTTGCCACATAGAAAATGCACTAAAGTAAGCAGGATGAAGCCTAGGATAATATTTTCCCATATCACCTGTGTCCCTCTAGGTTACAAACTTGTTTACAGTGTTTACATTGCCATAGCAATAGTAACTATGGCATCAACACATGAGCAGTACATAATAAATTTATTATCCATTTGATACTGAAGAATATCATTCGTCTGATTGGCTGTATTTACACTCGTGCCGAAACTCATGATATTTTCCAATATCAAATGAATAATACATACGTATTGTTTTCTGTATGCATCCTTTAATACACTAAGCCATGAATTTTTTTTAGACTGAAGATTTTGTGTGTGTATGAGTGGGCATGCATTTTTGATGTATGCATTTAAATCCTCTTTTCATGATCACCTATCCTCGAGTTTACTCAAGTTTGTATATCTCTATGCATCCCTTAGAATTAAACACGCATAATTTTATCGCATGAAGTAAGTACTATTATTTATTATGGCGTTGCTGTTTTTGCATTTTTTGTATTCGGTTTGTTTGATAGTGCAGTAATAAATAATTAGTGAGAAAGTTCCATATACTCATGAACTTTCTCAATCAAAACGGGTCTGAGAAAAAGGAAAGGAGAATAAATGAAAAAACAAAACAAAACAATACAAAAAAAATTCAGGTCGTTTGATTGAGAAAGTTCCAACTTTGTTTTTATGAAGGGTTTTAGAAATTTGAATTTGTAATGTTATAAAGCCTTTACAATCCACTAATTATGGCTCTTCTTCGGAAGGAGAGGTGTTTCAGGTCGACACCAGAAAGGGTTCTGACAGCACATAATTGGTGGTCTGTTAGTATGAGTCTGCAGCATGCAGTCTTACTTAGCAGTGTAAAGGATAAATTTGAAAGGCTCGGGAGTCAGTGGTTGTCGTAGTTTAGTGGCAAGAACACTGGTGGCTGAAGCCAGTGGCCTTGGGTTCAATTGCCGGCGATAACCTGAAGTTTTTTATATTTCTCTCCTTTCCTCTCAGTCCCGTTTGATTGAGAAAGTTCAAACTGGGTTTTTATGAAGGATTAGAAATTTGAATTTGTAAAATTTTAATGTTAATAGTGAACACTCAGGGTTTCATCCAGAAATTTTTGTCTGGGGGGGGTCAAAATTTAAGTTGACTAGGTAATAATTTTAAGTAATACTTTTTGCTATCTAAAATAATAGATTCCCTAATCTCACAACTAAGCAGAAATACTCTAGAGTAAAATTTTCACTTTTTTTTGCCCTTGAAAGTACAGCTATCAATTAAATCCCTTTTGTTTGAAGAAATGAAGGGATTTTCGCTTAAAAAACTAGCATTACAGTTCTTCAAAAGTGAGGCAAAATGTGTGACGTTTCCCAATATCAAGACCTTGCTCTCTATAGCTATGGTTTTGCCCATGTCGACAGCAACAGTGGAACGGTCATTTAGTGACATGAAACAAATCAAGAATCGACTTCGTAATAGACTTCAACCTTCTTCACTGTCGAAGCTAATGATGATAGCCATAGAAGGCCCACAACTTGACGAGGTTGATTTTGATGCTGTACTGTCACTCTCAGACGAATTTTGTTGTGATGCAAAAATACTGAACTCTGATTGTTCTTCCAATATAATATGACTTTTTTGTAGGCAATTAACCATAATAGGTAGGTAAAAAAGTGGGGGGGATATCCCCCCCTGGCATTTTGACTGGGGGGGTCAAAAAAAACCCTGTCCCCCCCCCTGGATGAAACCCTGAACACAGTAGTTTGTTAACAGAAAATGTATTGGAGGTTATTTGGCACTTCCACGTAGTCCGCAATTTTGCAATTACATTATGTAACTACACAGTGAAATAACGCAGTCATTCACAGTAAGGTGAGAGAAATAGTGCATGTGTTTACTCATAAGAATGGAATTAGACTGAGAAGACATACTTGCTGGATTGTCGGGGCGCGAAAATACTATCAATAAACTTCTAAAGAGTTGTTACCATAGAACGGAACTATATTAGCTGATTAAAACAATATTTTTGATTTTTTTTTTTTCATAGTAATAGCTAATGATTTACCAGGATGCTAGACAACAATTAAATTATTGATATGTAGTGGAACTCATGAATGTCTATCCATATTGCCTCTCATTGTGTTATGTAGTATGAGTGACTGTATGTATCTGTGTTTGTTTGTAGGTATGTCTCAGTGTGCTTAACACATGGCATGGCAAACCAGAGGAAATATAGAATGCTCAGACATCATGTTTTCTACAGGTAAGAATTACATATGCTGGGTAAGATTGACAGTGTGTGAGGTTTGAATCAGCGACTAAGGTGCGGAGTAGCATGTCTGGAGATATGGTGATGCAGTTGGCAGTTAGTAGAACACAGGGATAATAGTAGGCCCCAGTAGACCCACGTTTTATATGTAGCTCAGGACCACTGCTACAGAATTAGAGCTCCACTCCTATTATTATTAACAATTTGTCAAAATGGAGTCAGTCTTAGACGTCCTTGTTGACTGGTAGTACTTGTGACTGAGTATCACTGTCCATCCTAACATCCACATAAGATGTAAAAAAAAAATACAGAAATAAATCATAGCCAGTCATGATAGAGAATAAACAACACGGATCGGTAATTTTGCTAAAAGTTCAAGGTATAGGCAGCCACCACTGTAGTGAAAGGATTGATTAGTAAATTTGGCAGGATTTGATACAGAAGGGGGGGGGGGGGGGGGGGTGAACACCTGGATTCCCCCCCCCCCCCCCCAAGCAGAGGTTTTTCCCTCTCCCAAACGGAGTTGTTTTTCCCCACAACTAAAGTCCTATTGTCCTTCTTCAATTGATATAAATTTGGTACATTAATACATTAATTAAATAATAGTAACTGATGTTCATCAATGGACTGGTAAATAGTTCCAAAGTTACAATAAAATACGTCTGTTTTGCTGTCCAAAAATAGCCAAATTTCTTCAAAGTTAACCTTAGTCATTTCGGGACCCTCAATAGCTACCCTCATGAGTTGTGCTAGAGAAACATCTGAAAGACGACTACGCAGCCTGTTCTTTACTAATTTCATCTGGCTGAATGATCGCTCAACAGTAGCAGTACTCACAGGAATAGCAAGTAGTATGTTCATAAGACTGAATATTTGAGGGAATATAGCCTTGTAACTATCACATTATTGCATTGATTGTAATAAATCCTGCAAACTGGGTCGTGTTTCTTTTGCCTGGACAACAGAAGCTTTTTCCTGTATCAATGCTCTCCTGAATGTTTTCCATTCAGATAGAAGTTCTTCTCGGTCAAGAACAGCAGGGGATGTTTGTATTGTTCCATCATATTCTACAGAAGCATCATTGCCATAATAGTCTGCAAGTGTATTAATTTCCTCAAGACCATATGATGTAATTTGACTTTCTTCGGTAGGAAATTTGGCAGGATCGAAAATTACAGCAGCAGACAATACCTTGACAGCTTCGTCCGTAAATCTTTGATTGATATTCTCAATCAAGCTGTCCAAGTAGGGCACAGCAATTTTTTTCCTGTATTCATGAAGAAAGTTCAAGCTGTCTGATTTTAAGTGAGATGATCTTCGCCTGTGTTCACGGACAACTATATCATATTCTTCTTTCAACTTTGTAATTGTTGTTTGAACAGATGTGTATCATTCAGACCCTTCATTTTTGAGACTTTTGAGCTCTTCAAGGAGAAATTTCATAAATGAGGGTATTTTGCTGAAATCAGCTATTTTTGTTTGCATTGCTGCATTTATTTTAGCCAGAATCAGTGTAAAGGTGAAACCAACCTAAACTGTAAATTCCCATGATTAAAACATGTTGTAATACGAACTAAGAAAATTTTGAAAAAAGTTGTTGCATTGCCCCATCTTCAATCTTGCATAGTTTAGTGAGATAATTTTGATATCTGTTCAAAATATTTAGCCAGGATTATTACTTTTCTTCTCCTAAATAAATGTTCTCCTATAAGTTTAAATATTATGATATTTTCATTAATTGTACACCTCGTAAATTGCCCATTCAAAAATGTACAGGGAAAATCGGTAACATAGCACTGCTGGAGTTGAAATAGTACAGTTACCAAAGTGAAATAGTACAGATAAGTGCGCATGCGTGGAGTAGTTAGCCTTGGAAACGCCAGCATTTTTGCTGAAAAGTTTGTTTTGAAGTAATGGTGGTCTAATGTTAGGATGTAGATGTACTATTAGCGAGTGATAGCATGAGTAAACCGTGGTATTAGGGATGAATAGCACGCGTAAAAAGGAATAAATAGCACTCGCCTTAGCCTTGTGCTATTTCAATCCTGAATACCACGGTTACCCGCGCTATTACTCATAGTACTACTTTGGGTTCCTTTTTCTTGTATTTTTTCCCCTACCACTGTGTTTTTCTTTTCCAAGATATAAAAAAGTTCAGAATGTATGCGCATCTATTAGACTCACCGACCTGTGATATTCATGTTTCCCCCCGCCCCCTAGTAAAAAATCCTGTATCAAACCCTATTTGGTATTCCATAAGCTGAGGTCACATTTCTGTTTGTGAATATTTTACCTTTAATTCATTGCAGGATTAGTCTTGTTTGTTTAAACTACAACTCTAGTACAGTGTTCTGATGTTCTCATCTGTTATCATGGCAAGAAATAATGTTTTTTATTATTATTATTTTAGGTTCTGGTATCAATCCAGTCTCTGATCTTGGTCCAGAGCCGGTTACAATGCACCAGGATATGAACAATTCAGAGGGAAACTCCCTAAGGAGAACAAAGTCACTAGCCTACAACTCAAAAGTTTATGGGGCAATCATCCAGTTGGCCATGAAGGTACAAACTTGCAACAACAAAAAAAAAGTTATTTCATGTATCAGATGCCGCTCTCCAATAGTTGCTGCCTTCCAATTCAGCCACATATATTCTTGTCTTAGTAGTATAACTCGCTGCCCTTGAATAGTTGGACATGCCCACAAATACTGAGATGATTAAACTACCAGTGCCGAGTACTTTAAATAAATTCTAATTTTTATAAAAAAATAATAATAGAATTTCTGTAACGAAGCAATGACTAGCAAGCAGTCAAGTCACATTGTTATTATGGATTGTGTAACGTCACTTTCAAATTGTTGCCATAGACCCGTGTAGAGAAACTGAAATAGTAGGTGTGGCATCTGATTGAGGAAATATAGTATGTAATGTTTGTAGGGTTTGTTTTATTTATTTTATTTTTTTGATTGTTTTTTTTTTTTTTTGTATTTTGATTGTTTGTTTTTAGCCTGAATACCACATTTAGAGCAAGTAGCTTTATGTACATGAATGTTATATCTTATGAGTAATTCTGCAGCATTTCATCTTGCATAAAGAGCCTATCCTAGCTCAGTGTGACGTGTAGAAGAAGGATCTGGAATACATACATATTTACATGTAACACACATACGGCCTATAATGCGGAGAAGTTTTAAAAAAGGAAGAAAAAACTATCTGTCTGGTATAAACTTGCTTGCATTTGAATAATTTGTACTAGCAAGCTAAAGCTTATTTATGTCTTAGCACTGAATAGTAATAATAACTAGTGGTGCACTCAAGTACGCATTGATGGTGAGCGAGCTAGCAGCAAATTACTTGGTAGAATCTTTGTTACCTTGTACCACCTTTATGATATTAAACAAAAAGAAACAGCTCTTTCTTTTATTATCTCTATGCAGGAGAGTCCTCCTGTGTTCGGCACACTCCAGAGTAAACGGCAACTAACCATGATTTATTTATTTATTTATTTTTGATTTTTATTATTATTTTTTTTTAATTTTTATTTAGCAGTTTGAAATATTTTACAATGTTAAATGATATAATATGAGGACAAACTAATAGTATGATAGTGGTGGATTCTTTTAGTGACCAAGTCGTATAAAGTTTAATAGTGAATCAGGTAACTTTGAAGGATGATCTATTTCAAAAATAATATAGTGGTGAAAAAATAATAAAATGGAACTTAATGATTTCATGTACTGTATTTCAAAGTTAAAATACGCTCCAATAAGGTCTATTATAAGTTCAATAAACATTGTAAGTACTTACTATAACATGTTTGTATAAAACTAATATTAGTATTATAATGCATATATTATCTACGGCACAATATTATCTACGGCACAATCATTGTATGTATTGTTTGGAGTATGTACTGACAACTTAGTTTAGACATTGAAAAAATATAATAATTCTTACTGTGTGTTGTTTCATTGGTTACAAAATTATCTATTACACTTTCAGAAATTCCGTTATCCAGCATAAAGTTCGCCAGCTCAGTGCACGACAATCCTTCCATCGCTAGTTGCTGTAAGTGCAATATTCTGTCAGCTTTCAAGTCGATCCTTATATAGGCCGAGTATGCCTGTGATAATGTGATCACCGAAACTGTGTTAGCCACTATGTCTGCTGGGAGCGCTATTGGCTCCCATAAGTCAAATTCAAATCTATTTAGCCAAAAATCTACAAGAGGTTTCAGGTTTTTTTAAATGGGGAGAGAGCTATTGGCTCCCACCAAGGTCAAAATTCAAATCTATTTATTATTGTTGTTGTTGTTAATATTATTATTATTATTATTATAATCATTATTATTATTATGATGATTATTATGATGATGATGATGATGATTATGATGATTATTATGATTTTTATTATTATGATTTCATATTATTATTATTATTTTGATGATGATTATTATAATCATTTTATTATTACTATCATCATTATTATTATAATCATTATGATTATTATTATGATTATTATGATGATGATGATGATGATGATTATTATGATTATTACTATTATTATTATCATCATTATTATTATTATAATCATTATTATGATTTTTATTATAATTTTTATTATTATTATTATCATGATTATTATTATTATTATTATTATGATTATTAGTATTATTAGTAGTATTATTATTATTAATAATATGTGACAGTCTATGGGAAAAGGGGGCACTTCACTCAAACAAAAAAAATTGAGTTTTTTATGCTAATAAAAAGCTAAAATTTATCTCAACTTAGTGCTAAAATACTGGAGGGTAAAACCTTCCCCGTGCAGAGAAACTGGCAGTTGAACTGGGCTGTATTCAGCAAAGCATTTAAACTAGAAATCGAGAAAACATAAATTGAATTTCCACTTCCGGTATAATTAATGTTTCCGTATACTTAACGGCGTACTCCGCATACGCAATTAAATCGTACAGCCGCTTTTTAACGGCGACTAACGAAGTTGCGTAGAGTTATTTTTAGCTTTCAGAGCGTCTCACAGCTTGTCTTGTCGGAATCCTTGGCTACTCTACTCCATGTAGTGGTAAACTTTCAACCAGAGGTAAGCTGTAGATTGCTTGCACTATTCTCAAAGCTATGCAGTTTTTTTAGCGGCTTGTTTGAAACTCCGCCCATTCCCCGTTTATTGTACTTCGAGAACGAGAGAGAATAAAAAGTAGCTCGTCTTTCCACGGCACGCTTGGGGTCTTTTAAGTTGTTTCGGCATTTGAAATTTGGCATAGACTTAGAGTAAGGGTCACTAAGACTAATTCTGCAAAAAACAAAAAAAGGAGAAAGAAAGAATTTTTCCTATGACTTACTTTTGGAGCCTATATCTCAATTTCAATTTTTAAGTGAAGTGCCCCCTTTTCCCATAGACTGTCACATATTATTATCATAATTATTTTTATCATAATTATTATTATTATTATCATAATTATTGGCGAGCGAGCGAAGCGAGCGAGACACTATCAGGGGTAACTCAATCGAGATTTCGCTATATTTATTTTTTTATCTGTTTATGGGGTACGTGAGACCTCTGTTTTCGCCCGCGCTTCTTATTACGTAAGTTAGGTAAAGCGTTCACAGTTCCAGTATTTTTCAATTAACGAGCGCAGAGAATCCTTTGTTTCAACCAAAACGTTTACAGCTACTCTCTTCTTGAAACAATTGTGAAGTCTTTGTCAAGCTGCGCTTCTTTGTCACTGCTTTCGAAGTTTATTCAGGTAATTCTGTTAGTTTAGTCTGGGATCAGAGACTTTAGATTCTCTGATGCTAACTGAGAATGGAAAGGGTTACACTGTGCACTACAGTTAGATGTAATTTCTGTCCTATTTTTCTGTAAAAAGAGTCTGCTCGCTCGCCATGCATTTGCGCTATTCGAGCGCACCACTAGTTATTATTATTATTATTATTACTGTTATCATCATTATGTTATTGTTGTTGTTGTTATTATTATTATTTTTATTTTTTATTTATTTTTTTTATTAGTATTGTTTTATTATTATTATTACTATTACTATCATCTGGAGAAAACTATTTGCTACCATAAGTCTTTTATAGAGAAACTTGCTCGCCATCTTGTGAAAACGTACTATGTACTAGACGTACGACATGACAATTTTCAGATACTTTGTTTCAATTTACCATTGAACTGGTTGTGCAATCTTTTTCCACAACTTAATTTTTATTCTATTGTACAGTATGTGTATGTGGTGTGTATGTATGTGTGTGTGTATGTATGTGTGTGTGTATGTGTGTGTGTATGTATGTGTATGTATGTATGTGTGTGTGTATGTGCGGGTGTGTGCGTATGCATGGTCGTAGCAAGTGATCTGGCAGATCCACTTTGGTCGGACCACTTTTGAGTTTAAGAGTGGGTGTGTCAGATATTTAACTGGGCATGCTACATGCATGCTGCTGAACTGGATTTTTTGTGGCACATATGACCTCATCTTCTCTTTCAATATAAATCTTTGTTAACATCCCATATTTTTCAAGAGCCACACTTATCATAGCTTGACTGCACCCACTCCCTGGCCTTACCATTTCAAGTGCTTGCTACAGTGTGTATCATGAGTCCAGGGGATTGCGCCTGACTGTTGTTATTTAAATCAGTAGTGCGTGTGTGTTCCTTTATTTTACTTTCAGTTGCTTTATTTTTTCTCTCTTTCTTTCCTTTTTATTAATTTTGGTCCCTCCCTTCCTCCCTCTATCCCTTCCTTATTTTTTTGTTTAGTGTGTATCATGTATTCTTAACCTCTATGTATGTGTTGTGTGTGTGTGTGTTTGTTTGCTTCATCTTTTCTCTCATTGTCCTCTTTATCCTCCCTCCCGCTTAACTTGGAACAGTCACCCCCCATTAATTATAATGTAAAAGTTAACAAAAAAAGTGTGTGTGTGTTTGTGCGTGTGTGTGCATGTGAATTATTATATAATGGAAATGTAGAAACAATAAAAGCAACAATTAACTCATTATCCAAACTATATTTTGTGTATATCATGTATTCTTAACCTCTATGTATGTGTTGTGTGTATTGTGTGTGTGTTTGTTTCCCATTGTCCAAACTATTTATTTTGCTTCATCTTTTCTCTCTTTCTCCTTATTCCTTTCTTCCTCCATCCGTCCCTCTCTCCCTTCCTTCATTTTTTTTTAATGTGTATCATGTATAACTTGTGTGTGAGTCCAGGGGATTGTGCCTGACTGTTGTCAAGTCAGTGGACAAATTGATCTTGGAACACCCTCACCCCTCATTAATAAAAATAAAGGAGTTAACAAAAAAAAACAAAAAAAAACTAAAAGTGCATGTGTGAGTGTGTTAGAAGACAGAGACTCTGTACTAACCACTATGATTTAGCAGAGCCTCCTCCTGTCTTCTGGCACATACAAAAGCAGCTGCTGTTTGTAGACACTGGTCAACCACTATGGTTTGGTTGGGTGGATGGTACATGTTGAATTACAAGCATGTGTTGGGTACTACTCATGCCAAACTCATGATGGTGCGTACTACTACTGGGAGTATCATATAGATTAAAAATTAAATGGTACATTCACAACCTTCTTTGGGATATGATATTGAAAGCTTAAAATGGATTAGCATGCTCCAAAAAATATAATGAAGTGTGGTTTGCACACACACACACAAACACACACTATCACTTGGGGGTACCCATAAAGGATTGATATTAAGCAAATTACAGTTGTTCTGTTTGTTTGTTTGTTGTTGTTGTTGTTGTTGTTTTTGACCCAAGTCCTAGGGATTCATACAGGATTTTTTGCTTGGGGGCGGGAAACGACACATGCGCAAATGAAACTTTAATGTCTATGTACGGTGCTTCCTGCTTAACCCTTTTGTTCCTGACTTATATCGTGAGGTCATCGACTCGAGTACCTCAGAACGCATTTTTTTTTTTGGCTGAAAACTATTTTCGAAGTTTCTGTAAGGCTTTGGGCTCCTAAAGTCTACATTAAAGGATGAATTATGAATTCAGGCTGAAATTACTTTTCAGAAATAGCATATGATTAGTTGTAGAGTTACAACCCAAAACATTGAAAAATCCTACAAAGTATGTGCATGATGAAAGTTGAAATCGCAGAAATCGCATCCACAACCTGACCGCATATTTTTGCGGCTGCTTTCATACGTGGTTATAGGTTATTGATATGTGGGGTCATCTGCTCAGTCTCAGTTTGTGAACTTTCTTGTTGTTAACAGAAAACATAATTTGGGTAAATTTAGTCATTGTACTACTATTATTATTATTTTTTTAACAATCACTTCTAAAATTCTTGGGGGGGAAAACTTGACTTTGGGGGGAAAATCCCAGTTTCCCCCCCTCAGTATGAAACCCTGCAAGTACTGTAGATGCATGCGTTTAGAGCCTCTCAGTTAGTAGCCCTAATCCTGAGTTGTGTTGTCACTGTGTGTATACAATACTATTCGTTTTTATTCGTACATCTTGGTCAGAGTAGGATGCAGTAATGCTTGCTCACTAACATTTTCTCATTATTGTTCTTTGACTTGTGCAATACTTCTTGCTCTACTATGCTTGAAGTGAACTTATTGGTGAATTGTTGTATTATCTATTTCAGGATTCTTCTAGGAAGATGTCCAGGATATCTAAGTAACTATTATAACTAAACTGATTCCTTGTTTCAAAATTTCCAGCTGTTTTATTTTTTTTTGTGGTATTTTGTAGTCATATTCATACATTATTTTAATATTGCCAGTTTCAGTTATTCAAAATAAAAATTTATTTAAATGTGAATATCCAATGGTGCAACCAGTCGATACATGTGGGCAATATATCAGAAATGAATGCTTCTACTTTGCCTACCTATCAAATTTTGCATGCAAGCATACACATTTATTACTTTAAATATACCTGTTTGGCTAGGGATAGACATAACAAGGTTTTTATTGAAGCTCCACTAGCCTTTATTTGTTGTAATTCGGTTCATCACACTAACAGTGACCTTCATCAGTGGATGGCAAACAATAAATAACATGGTGACATGAGGGTGGTGGTATAAAGTATAAACATGTTAAGATATGTGAAAAACAAGCACACAATTTGGACGCACACATGCATACATACACACACACTCACACATATATGCTCCATGGAGCTGTCAAGTTTTCTTTTATAATGGGATGTTGCCATATGTGAGGCTGTTATCCCTGCGGTCTCTGTCAATCATTCAACGATAGCTCAAAACATGCAAGGAGTGGCTGTATTAATTGAATTTGCGAAGGGAACCAAATTGCTGAAAAAGATAAAAAGATATATTTACCAAATTTTGTCAGTGATGAACATACAACTGTTGATACACTTCCTGTGAACATACGCCGGGCAGAGGATAGGTTGTGTTATAGTGTGGTAACAAACCAGTCTGACAGTTGAATAAATTATTGTATATCTTCTCAGTTCTGCACACACACATGCACAATAATTGTCCTCACTAATGAGGTGCGCATTGTTGTACAAAATACTTGTTTTCTCCAGTTCTTGTGTGACTGATTAGCTACTTATAATACAGTAGAATGTCACATATCCGAACACACTGGGACCAAGGGGTGTTCGGATAATAGAAAAATGTATTGTAGAGTGCTATGAGAGGGTGTGGTCAAGCAAATTATTCGTGACTGCACGTGCCACTATTGAGTTTTGGTTGTTTTCGGACAACTGACATTCTACTGTATGTAGTTAAATTGTCGGAAAGATAAGTTCATTAAAAACATCTACCAAATTAAATATTATGTACAATTTGCTGTGTGTGTGTATGTATGTTTGTATTGTGCATACATGTTGCTAGATGTTACCTGGTGATTTTTGTTCAATTCATACATATGCATAAAATATACCTACGTGTAGACAGTTTCTAACATTGCCTCGAAAGTACTAATTGTATACAATAATCAGCATAAGAACTTGGAAGCACAAAAACACAATGCTTAACCACAATCTTTGCTACGTATGGCATTGGAACACATTATGGCTACTGCTTTATCATGTGCAAGCATTTGAGAATCCAATAGGATTCAATATTGTATTTATTGTACCCTTGATATTTTATCAAAGTATTTCCACATTAATTAGTGTGTTATGATTTTCCATATTTAACACAACTTGTTAAATGCTCTATGTGGTGAAACTCCACATTCTGGAACATTAAAAGGAAATTAATCAATTATATATACTCATGATTGTGTTGTGAACTATACATCATAATTACACTTCTACTCATGCAATGATTTCCACATCACTACTCATGCATTTGCGTAGCGAGCAAAATCAATGGGAAAAAATTGTAATATCACGAGAAGTACAAGAAATCACTTATTGCAAATACATATGGGTTCTCTCACCATATTATCACTCCAATTTGGCACGTATAAAAAACGGTGTGCTATTAAATGTTATTCCGTACTCAGTATAATAAGTATACGTATATATAAATGTGTGTGTGTGCACACCAATTTACATGCACTAATCTGTATCAAACGTGTGAAGGGAATGTCTCCAGTATTATTGTTCTTCATTCTAGTACAACTTATTAGAAAATGAACTACCAGTATTTTGTAAATGTTCAGATGATCCAACTCCCTATCTTGTACTGCCCCAACCTTTCCAAGACGTCAAGTCAAAGTAGTTTATTAGAGTGCAATTTAATTTAATAAAGAGGGAACTATGTGGCTATCCTGGGGACAATCAGCGGCATCGAGTGACCTTCATTTATATAATAGCTAATATTTACCAATTTACATTCTCCTTTTTTTGCTGTGATCATAAAATCAATGTTATTAATCATTATAATTAATAATAATAATAATACTACCGGTAATAATAATAAAAAATCAATTTTTTAAAAATAACGTTATCCATTACAATAGAATACATATTTTATAACATAAAGTGACAATAACGATGTTGGATTTTATGTACTGGTCATCAGAGTTCACAGCTTCAGTGTCACAAGACTTCAGTCCATCAAGCTACATAAAAACAAAATAACTACAACAACAACAACAACAAATATATATATAGTATCAACTTCCAATCTGAACTTATACACTTTGTGATACGTAACCTAATCCCACCACCTTCATCACGCCACAATCATGCATAATTCAATATCTACTTTAATATCATGTGTTCAGTCTCACAGTAGACATTGATAGCATAACAACAACAAAAACAACAACAACATCTCTATTATTATTTCAATGACACAATACTACAATAATACAATGTCATGATAAAATACAGATTGAAATTTTGATGCCAGCTAATATTCAACCAGAGTATTGAAATACATTGCAAATTCATACATAATACTTATAGCACGAGTCTGAGTGCAATATGGGAAAATATTTTAGAAGCATGCAAAATATTTTCATGAGCCGAAGAGAAAGTGAAATATTGTGTGAGAGTAAAATATCATTCCCATATTGTACAACGAGTGTGATAAGTGATTCATTGCTGCCTTGATATTTTTTCTTAACCAGTTACAATACAATTTTAAATGATTTTACTTGCTACGTGCATGCTTATTCGAGCAATCAATAACAAGCATACACTGTGGGAAAATACAGAACGCTCGCGTGATGCAGAAATATTCAAGCAAAAAATATCATGGCTGCAATAAATATATATACAGTAGAACCTTTCTTATCCGGGCGCCTTGGGACCATTGGGTGCCGGTAACTCTGAAAGTGCCCGTATCTCTGAGACAAAGTATTTTCAATCTAGTTACATATGTCTGGAAAGGTCACTAGAATGTCAATCCACCCACTCATTTAATTGATTTTGTCCAGATTTAGGCACCCGGATAATAGAGGTGAGGAGTCCGGATACAAGAGGTTCTACCAGTACTCTATGTAGCTAAAAAAAATGCAATTACCGGAAAAATTTTTTAAAAATTCCAAATTAAATACAATTGTATGCATTTTTCTGTAATTGTGGCTGCGTTAACAACAAAAATATATATGTCCAACAAAATTCCTTTTGTCTCTATTGTGATCTGATGTTCCCTCAATTTGGTGAATCATTTTTCAGACAACAGTCATTACTATCACAAACTCACTGATTAACAAACCGTAATGATATTAACTTAGGTTCTATCCACACTTTGGACGTGCATTAAATGGAATAAGCCCTAGCGATACAAAATAATAAGCACAATGCTGGCAACACTAATACACTGGATATTCTATTGTTTCAGCGAGACCACCATACGTGTGAACACTCAGTGGTAATTGTGCAACACCTATCTAAAGTACCACAAACGTAATCAACAAACACAGTTAGGCAACTGGGCTATCATCGTGATGAGGTATTAGCCAAGACAAGCAGAATTCACTAATCAAATGGTACTGTCCACAGATATTGTGCCAATTTTTTTCCTACCGGATGACCAGCTCAGTTAGAGAAATAAAATCCAGCGATACTCTTAAAAGCCCTCACAACTGCTTGCATTTTCAGGGTTCTATGTATGTAGTGGGAGGGGAAGCCACATATCCAAGACAAGGTGTAAAATAGAGCCAAGATATTAGTTATAAAATTATATATTGGTTTATAACTAATTTATAGCCCGCGGGCATAGTTACCGCTTGAAATTTCTATTTGCAGTAGTACGGCTGCTGGAATGGCAGGGAAAGAGTCTGTCTTTTATTCATTAAAAGTGCTGTTTCAACAAAACAGAAATGTAACCGTAATGCACCCAAAAACTATATCTTCAAATTAATCTAGCAAGTGTTAGCTTACACGATTCAAGTATAGCTGATTGCTAAATGTATTTTTTATGGTAAAAATAAGTCTAGATAGCCACCTATCCCTGCGTACAAAATAAGGTTAACACGTCGCGGTGTAGGTACTAAAGTAAACACTGGCCAAGTTCCAATTGTTTTGTTATAAATGTTTAACTACTGAGTTGCAAACCTAGCTAGGAAACGCTTCTGTCGCAACTGCTACTAAACCTCAAACGTTCGTAACAAAACAAAAACGTTTTGCTTGCTACCTACGCTCCTTACTTACAGCTAATTAGCTAAGTGCAATAAGAGTAAAGTTGTAGCTAATTGTTACACAAAGAATAAATAACAAACTTGCTATTATTTCCACCACTTCTGTTTCCCCCCTATTTTTCAACGGTTGCTATGAACTATATCAGAAACCAGCTCATCAACAGGAAGCCACACGCATCATCTGCACCCATCACACAATGGCCGACAGGAAATGGACCCACAGGTGACGTCACAGAACCACACCCCCAACCACCACCCCGCAGCCGAACACTACCATACCCCCCACTCCCCACCACCATGTTTCTAAACAAGAGTCAACCTCCACAAGGCACACAACAAGAAACAACACTAACCGATTAAGCGACAACCGGACAGAAGACGGCACTGAACCAGGAGAAGCCACTCACACACAGCCACCCCCATCCCCCGAGATAGCTTCACAGTAGCAGGGAGCATGGACCACGATGAAGAGAGAGGCAGACACAACACCTGTAACGCAGCTACAGAGACCATCTACAACAACACGATAAAAACGATTGTGAAGGGTTGCGATCAATCAAACACATTGGGACAGATGATTAAATCTAAACTTCAGTAAGGTTCATCTAATCCTAACCAACCCAGTACTACAGACTGATGCACTGAAGGAAATGACACCCGCCCAACCCACCCAACAAACCTTACCCAATTACCCCACCTATCCAACCCCTACCAATCCTACCTACCACACCCACCACTACCTTACCCCCTACCCCCCACCCAATTCACCCCATGCCCCTTACATGTGCCTTCCGAGGAATCCACAAACCTTGTCCTACAGTCAGGTGACTGCAAACAACAGACCTACAAACACACAAACAAGAAATAATAACAATAGATACAATAGGAATAACAATTTTTCACTAAGGGGAAATCTCATCCCCTAATACTAATATAGATAGCTAACATACATAGTCAACTCAATTAGCATACACGTACATATAACAGATATTCAACTTTATCATTTGATCGACCATAAAGAAAACCAGTGAAGGCATCATTAAATCTAAATTAATTTTCAGAAGTGTGCATGATTTGTGTGAAAGATCATCTACACAACAACATACACCTAAAGCTCTCCTGTGCTCCCTCCATTCACATGCAAGCAGATTATTTTTTTCATACCCATAGCCAGGGGGGTTCGGTTTAACCCCCTTTTCAGTGACCAGAAGTAAATAATTAGCCACAATATGTACCTTGTAGTCCAAAGGCCTAGCCACCACAAATGTATAAGACTTGCACCAATTATCCCAGGTACCACAAGGCATGCAATTGCAGCTAGCTCTAAGCACACAGGTAAGTCAAGCTATGTTACATTTAATATTTTAATTTAAATTCTTAGTTACAAGGCATATGAACCTGTAGGAGTTTGAGTATCGGTTCATCCTTCGTTGTTATTAGAAGCCCACTGTGCGAGAAGTCTATTGCACTATCACAGTGGCAGAGAATCCAGGGGGCAGATGAGGGCTTGAGCCCCCTTACTTTTTAGGAGGGGGACTCAGCCTCCCCCCCCCCCCATATTGTGGGATAAAGGAATTTCAGAATACTTCATAGAGGTTAAAGTCAATTACAGCAATCAAATTTCATATACTCTTAAAAGTATTAGCTATTCATGTATAACATGATGCACTCTCAGTGTATGATAGTCAACCTGACAGGTGGCCGTCTTAGCACCCTCCCCCCTCCCACTTTTCATATGCTGTCTCTGCCACTATCAGTTAAGTATTCATCAAGGCCGTAGGAAGTGGTATGGCTGGTTGGGTTTTGGCCCGACCACTTTTTCTGCGAGACCACACCCCGACCTCACCCTCTTACTGCTTACACTACTCAGAGGTCCATTACCGCGTGCTGTTCGACACCAGCCACGCAACTTAGATTTTCCTGAACCAAAGTTTTGGGAAGGATAAGCCCGTATTAAGGAGGGAGTTCCCTCTGGTTTTCTAAATTGCCTTTCCTCCATTCAAAGGTGTAGTGCTCTGCCACTGCCTCCTTGGATACAATAGAAGAAAATAGCTAATAGCATCTCGTGCGGGCTCTCAAGAAAGGCCAAACTATCTTATGTTCACAAGGACCATTCGTATAAATTTTAAACTTTAGTGTTTTTGTATTTTATTGTATTTCTAAAATTACGATTTTGAACTTTATTGAGACCACACCCATTTCCTGGCCAGACCACTTGAAATTTGCTTCCTACGGCCTTGTTCATTCAGTATTCAATGAACTTAGCTATAGAGACTAAATTAGTGTCATCAATATAGATAGCTATCTACATCAAATTTTTTAATTATGTGTAAAAATGATTGAAGAAAACAAAACAGTGGATGTGGCTTTCGGTGCAAAATTAGAACCCCTAATTCAAATTGGTGGCTATGGGTTATATGTGCCACAAAAAACATTAAAACTCACCTATTATAACTTTCCTTGCTAAAACATGCATGGCAGCTGAGCCCCCTCCCGCCATCGCGTCATAGAGTATACGTCCACAAGTCAGTAGACATCGTCGCGTATTTTTTCCCGCCCACAATATCCAAAGCTAAACTGAGGAATTGAAGAGCATGCGTGCAGAGTGGGCGGAGTAAGTTTGTTTAAATTACTGCGCGCAGCAGACTATTCGTAGCTAGCGAGCGTGGGGAGAAGTAGTAGTGGGGATTGTGTACCTTTACCTAATACATAGTTAGTGGGTAAAAGGTAGAACCATGTCCCTTTACCTAATACTTTTTTACCTAATACTTTTGGTAGAACCATGTCCCTTTACCTTATACTTTGGTAGAACTTAGTCTGGTCAAATGCAATAGTATGACCTGTTCTGCTGACTCATCATACATTGGTGCGTGAAATGTCAATTTTACCACAAAATGCGCACAATTCTGCAGCACGCGTTTCATTTTTTAGCTTGTTAATTAAAGTGTGGATGCAGAAGGTGCAATGAGGGAGAGCATATGCAGTTACTTGGTGTCACTGAAAGAAAAGATGAAAGAAGCTATATGTGGAAGTCACTCTGATCTAACAGCTTGAGTTGTTGCTCCAGCTCAGATATTTTGTGAAGCTTAATAACGTCATAATTTCTTCCTCCGCTTCTTCGCCTAAATAGTAGATAGATCACTCCTGCATATGCAGCAAGTCGCCATTGCTAGCCCGTCTGGATGCTGCAGCAGAGATCCGATTTTTTACACGCATTTTATTAGGATAGCGCGGTTAGCTAATGGCCATTGCGGTTTCCCCCACTTAACGTGGGGAACCAGAACAGGTCATACTATTGCATTTGACCAGACCCTTTCCCCGCTATGCGATAGGTAAAGGGTCTGGCTATGCCAGACAGGTAGAACTATGTACATTTACCTAATACATTTCTATTTAATACTTTGGTAGAACCATGTCCCTTTACCTAATTCTTTTTTATTTAATACTTTGGTAGAACCATGTCCCTTTACCTTAGTGGGAGTCAGCTGGTGAAAGAGTAAATTTGAAGAAACTAAAGCATTTTTATCATGGTTATATGTATACTAACATCTCCCCAACAACTTGTTTTTTATGTAAGCAATTTGTAAGCCCAATATTTCGTGTGGGTGTTTCTGTTTTGTTTTATTTTTCACTAGTGCACAAAATTTCTATTGGGTAAAGGATATCAGTTAGTAGTTGGTAGTTGGTAGTAATCGGGTAAAGGGTTTGGCTGGCTAGATTTTTTGGCCCATTTCTTTGCTAATGGAGTTTGCCTTGTGATGAATAATAGTATGTGTACTTATACATCATGGTGATTGTAACTACAATAATTACTTAACACAGTATCAGTACAATTATTTCGAAAGGCCTGATCAGACAATCACATCTCAATAAGTTAGCCTTGACACTTGGTACAAATTGACACTATAAAATGTTACGTAAATTTAGCTAGAAATGGAGGTATTGATTCTTATGTGATAATTTATAATCTGAATATTTCTTTTTTCATGCAGGTGTACTTAGTAACCTAAAACAAGTCCCTGTAGAACTGTGGCTATCTGGAATATTCACAGATGTGAGATGTTTGAGTAAGTGATTACCTAGGGGGTGGTCAGTTAAGTACTAAGTTGCATGAGCTATGCACATCTGAAGTTTTGTGTGTTTGTAGATTAACTTTGCCCTGCGTTTAGCTCCTCTTAAATTCACTTTATTCTAGTCTGAATACCTTGTCGTGTCATGCCCTTGGTCTTTCATTGTGTTCCTCCCTATGTACATGGCTTGAGTCATGCAAAGCCATTTCTAGCATTTCTTTTTACGCGTAAGGTAGATGTTGAGTCTTTAGCATGACGCTGTCCCACCCATATAGTAGAGCCTCATTTTTCTGACTGTGAAAACATTTGGGAAAATATGTGAATTTTAAATAGGAAACCTATCTGATTGAGAACACTGACATTTAAATGATGTTGAAAATTTTTACCAGACAATGCCTGTATGACAGAGATAGTGATGGGAAGGGGGCAGGAGGGAGTAGCGCTCTTATCAATTTAAGTGCATACTAAGGTGATATTTATGAATCATCACTTTATTGCCAATGTTTGTCAAGGCAACATAACGATTAACTAGGACCTGTACATAGTTTGGTTTGGTAAATGGTCGTCATGCTAAAAAGTAATGCCTCTTTAGAATACTTTGGCAAACAGTGCAGGCTCTTTCATTGAAGTGAAGCCAGTGGGGAAAAACTAAACATCATAGTTCAGAAAGCTAAAATGTGGTATTTTAAGAATTTCAAGGATCCACTATACAGCATAGTCTGGCTTTGCCGACCCTTACCTCCTTTTAATATGGTGCGGGGGAGGAGGAAAGGGTCTGGGGACTTTAGTATTAATGATGTAGGGTGTGATGCCTACTGTAATGTTAGTAATAATAATAGTAAATCGTAGAAGTTGTTGTTGTTTATCATTGCATGTGTTGGGTATGTTTTGTTTACAGCTATTCGTTCATCAAGTATCTTCCTCCTTTATCCAAGGAACTCACATGCAGACCTCCTGGTGAGTAACACAGGAGGGTGGTGGGCTTGTATCCTGGTTGGTGGTTGCTATAGTAATGTGTGGTTGTGTCAATGGGGTGATAAATTTAATTATTTTTGTGGTGTATGCGTGTGATTAGGAACTCTTAGTTTTGGCAAGTTTGTATATACAGATATTGAGTCCATATTCATGTGTGCTGGTGTACGACTCAATAATATTACAATAATTGTAGTGATTGTTGTCACGCTACCACCACTATTACTATTACTACTAATACTGCTGTATTCAGTGTAGTTGATGTTCCAAATTAGTATATGTGTGTGTGTGTGTGTGTGAGGGATAAAAAAAAAATTGTCCCATTTAAAAATACAAGCTTTTAATTATTAGAGATTGTGTAAGCTCTAAATTGTATGTCATTGTACATTGAATAGCTATCTATTAATAGTATCATTGAAAATGTATCTCTGTGGCACTCTGTTAATTAGTTTATTTAAGGGTTTAAAATTATTGCATGTTCTATCTTGTTTTCTTTGCAGCTCTGCCTAGTAAACAAGAAACACGCCTGACATAACACTTGTCCTTGACTTGGTAAGGATCGTCATTGTGAATGGTTGGGTACGGGGTTTCAAAAGTGCAAGTTACATTGGTCAAGGAAGTCGATGTAAACAGTGTGACTGTTATAATTGTGTGTATTCATAGGATGAGACCTTGGTGCACTGTTCACTGGCACATCTCGACAAACCTGACTTCATGTTTGAAGTCGAGTTTGACGGGCAATTACACGAGGTAAGTGTAGGGTATGGAAGTTGATTGAAGTTTAATTAAGGAGTGTCCAATAGATCAGTGGGCGGAGGCACACTCGACACTCACACATACACATTATATCTACAATACAATTAAAGAATACAGCAGCATTTCTGTTTGTATATCCTGCTCTCTTTTTTTTTTTCATCTCTAAATGGGCAAGAAGTCAAAGTATCACACTTTATTATCATTTGGCACATTGTGTATGCTACCTTCTTTGTGTCTGTGTAAAGTAAAATTTTGAACAGAGGTATTGTTCTCTCTAGGTGTGGGTGAGACTGCGACCTTTCTTCAAAGAATTCCTGGAAATTGTGTCTAACAGTTTTGAGGTGAATTAAAATTAGCTGAAGTATAATATTATCATTGTCAGCAGTGTATTTTTTTTAAGTAAGTGTACATAGTAGTAAAACATTTGTGTGTATTCAGTATTTATGGTGGTAACGTAACCTTAAATTATTAGATAATGTTCTTGTATTTCCTATCATGTGACAGGTAATCTTATTCACGGTTTCGGCCAAGGTCTACGCTGATCGGCTGCTCAACTTGTTAGACGGCTCTCGACGTCTCATCAAGCACCTCCTATTTCGTGAGCACTGCGTGTGCGTGGGAGGGAGCTACATCAAGGATCTGAGCATTCTTGGGCGGGACCTGGCCAAGACTGTGATCATAGACAACTCGCCTCAGGCATTTGGTTACCAGGTGAGTTCAGAGGGATGCCTACTTCAGGTGTGCCTGGAAGCTAGTGATGGGTGGTAAGGGAAGTTGGTATAGGTCGTCTTGATATGTGTTGGATAAGTTCATTAAAAAAAACTTGATTGGTGATCTCATCCCAACTCGGTAAAACTTCTGCTTAAAATTTGAAATACCATATATAAAATTAGCACTTAGGTTCTCTTTATTAGGGTTCTTTCTTGTGTGTGTGTGTGTGTTCAGTTATCCAATGGCATTCCTATTGAGAGCTGGATAGTAGATGAATCTGACAGAGAACTCCTGGAACTTGTCCCATTCCTCAAGTCGCTGTTGGACAAGGTTAGTGGTCTACTGCGATGAATTGTTTTGATACTTTATGATACTCAATAATTTCTTTTTAAAATGTCTGCCATCAATATTAAGTTGAATCACAATGGCTTTAAATTATTAGATAAGTTTTTGTTTTGTTTTTTTCTATTGTTATGTTTAATGATAAATTCTACTACCTTCTTTCATTTTCACAGGAAGATGTTCGTCCTTACATTCGAGATAAATTCAAGATGCACGAGCTCCTTCCACCAGATTCTCCTCCACCGGCCCCTGTACCTCAACATCGACCCTCTCTCCTGCCTGCATCGCATCATCTTCATACCACCGTCCGTCTCTTCTCTCACAAGTTTCGGAAGACTCTGAGTAATCTCCTGGGAAACAATGCTTTGATGATCCTTTACATACAGGTTTTTTTTTTTTTCCTTTTCCATATTCAATCTTTTGGTACCTTATCCAAACTATTATTCATAATTTTGTTACACCAAGTGGAATTTCGTAATAGTAATCGCCACCATCTACTTGTGTATTTTATTTTTTGTAATTTTCGTATTCTTTATCTCTTTTTCATGTATTTAGTTTTCTACATGATCTTTTTTTTTTTTTTTTCCCCTTCTTTTTTTCACTTGCTTCAGTGTCTCTTCATTCTTCACAGGTATTAATATTATAAATGAAATTGAATTGAGGTTTAAAGTTTTGGTAAAAGGTCTTAAGTTGGAATGCTTTACAAGCTGCCTAGGAACCTGCTGTGGCACACTTTTAGGGACGAGAATGTGATAATGTGAATGACGCCAAAGAAATACCATTTCATCGGCCTAGTAGTCTAGCGTGCAGCCCCTCCTCGAAAAACAACAAACTATTAGGTAAAGGTTCTAGCTGGCGAGACTTAATTCTACTTGGAAAACCTGCGGGAAGTATATTTGGAAGTCTGTCGTAGGAATCCCTTACCCAACGCGTGTGGCTAAGACTGACTGCTACGGTATCAGCTGAACTAGTTTTTGTATGTGAAGTTTGTGATCGTTATCGTTTACCTGTCACCATGCTCGCTTGGTGGTGGCAGATGTTTTAAGCAAATTCTTTACCCAGTGATGTGGAGGCTTTTGAACTTGTACTTAAGAAGTGTCCCTCGTACTTTTATCTTCTCTTATGGAGATAGAATAATTACATCAATAGGTCTATACCAGCTTGAACTAAACGCTTTTTGTCTGGGATATTTTTTTATTGCTAGCTTGTGCACGATACAGTCGCGTAGCCAACTCGCGTATTTCCGGGTTTCCTTTTGCGAAAAACCGGTGACGTAATTCATGGTTCGGGTCGTAGTACCAAAGACAAGGAAATGGAGTTTGACTGGGGCGTAGCTCTGCTCTGTCACTAGTAGGTTGTGCTCTCTTGTGTCTAAAGAGAGCACAAGACACTTTAAAAAGTATATAGCGCTAATTTTTTGTTCTACTCCAGAAAGATAGAAAGTTTTACTGGTATTTTATCACAGGTATTGGTTTCAGCAAAGAAGGAAGTAAAATTATAACTGATCATAACTAAAGGTAAGTACGTTTTGCAGTTACAATAATAATTTCAGAGATAGCTATTATAGTATGTTTAGTGATGATATGGCTTAAAAGGGAGTAATTGCTTGCAGATTGCAATGTCCCGAGTAGTTTGTGTTTCCTGTTGGACTTCCTGATTCTATTGGAACTCTGCTAATATGACTATTGGTTACAAGCTGTTGAAAAATACAACACATATGATGAACAGATAAACACTTGCACATTTATAACTCAAAGGGTGTTAAATAAAAAGACAATGAAAAAAAAAAAAAAAATTAAGTCACAAAGTAAAGTCCTCGACAAGAAACAAGGGCAATATATAATCTCATTCCACGACTGCATCTTCTGGAATTGAGTCTGAAATAATGTTGTTTAAAAGGCACTTAATTCATGATCATGACCATTTTGCTTAAAATTAGCAATTATTTCGAGGTGACTATTATTACAACTTGTGCATATTTTATCATTTTCAGTGATGTACAAATCCATATCACTGACTTGACAAAAATGATATTTAATGGCAACAGTGTTAGGCCAGTGCCTGTACAACCCCTTTATGTTAGCACTACATGTGAGGGTTGATTGTGCACTACATGTATACTTGAGGGTTGATTGTACGATGCACTTGTTTATAATGAACCTGGCACAGTGGAGCTAGCTTCCCATCATCAGTGTTATGTTTTCTTTGTTCTGTAATGTCCAGCCTGGTACATAGTCACCTGAATTAATTTTTCTTTCTATGTCTTTTTCACATGCATGACAAATACAGCTGTCAACTGTGATAGTTTTCTCCATGGTCCGGAGTTTTGTTGAAAGTTCAGGATCTCAAGTGGACAGGTGTATGTAATATGAAGCAGATTTGCAGCATAACTGGCAAGGACCACATTTTTCTGTCTGGATGGATCATCGTCTTTGGACCTCTTCTCCTTAGCACTGAATGTGGTGACCCTGCCCACTATTATGGACACGCCCACCACACAATGCAAGAGGAAGACTGAACCTTACCTTACCCATTATAATGTTTATTTCTGTTTCATCCTTTACCAGTAGTATGTATGCTGAATCATGCTGACTCATTGCACACACCTTAACTGAGCATGCTCAGACTGAACACATGCATCATTATCACCATCCTCATGATTTTGATGTTCTTGTTGAAGCTAAAGAATTAGAACTCTTTACTTTAGAAAGAATTCTGTTGTGTGATTTGCTAACTAGCTAGTTGCATAGCAGTGGTGGCAGCATATCTACCTCAATTCCCTCCCAGCTGCCAGTCACATCACCACACTGAACTCTTTGATTGTACATACAAAGTATTATCATAATACATTCAATATCACTTAAAAATTTTTTTTTTTGTTTTGCAGATACAATAATTTAGTATATCATAAATGCATGAATCACTATGACATATCACTAGTCTAATTTGGTTGCAGATTGCTATGTCCCGAATTAATAAGAAATATATAACTTGCCATATTAAAAGGTGTTCTGATGCTAAAATGGTCTGGTTTTTTCCTCACTCTATGCTGTTAGCTTGACTGAGCAACACACCACAGTATTAAGACAAACACGTGTGTAGCTTCCTTGCAAACTAAAAAAATATAATATATTGAACGCCCACTCGCAAGCATCATTATACGCGTTTCTATTACTTCCGGTATGGGTGGCTACGAGACTGGCTACAAGGATTCGCACTTTTAGTGCTTCATTTTTACAGGCATGCGCAGTCAGCTGATTCGTGAAGTAATAAACGAAGTACCCCACCCATTGGGATCACTTGTAATTTACTTTTGCTTCCCCCCTTGGCTCTCTCCGCGGCGGTGAGACAGAGGAGGAATGGCTGCCAGGCTATTAGCTGTGTGCTTTCTTTTGCAAGGTCTATTAATAGGGGAAAGTTCTCATTTCAGAGGTGGAATTATTCAGTGGAAACCTGTGAATTCTACAACGGTAAGCCATAGCTAACTCATAGTTAATAAGTTAGCCAAATTGGTAGCAGAAATATGAGGATTAATTGTGTTTATTCATTATTAAGGAAGTTATCGTGCTAGCTATATGTGTTTCTTTTATGTTGTTAACTTTGAGCTCACATAAAGTAACTACAGCTGGGCAAGAGAATAATGGTTATTGTGGAGAGTGGTTTTGCTATGTATGCAGAATATCAAGAAGAAAAGTTGAATAGAGTCTTAAGGTGTGTGTGGTTTTTTTTTTTGGTTTTTATTTATTTATTGATTAAGCACCAGTGAAACCTACAACTAGAACAACTAGACTACTTTGGACTGAGTGTGCTTTCTTTTGCAAGGTCTATTAATAGGGGAAAGTACTCATTTCAGGGGTGAAATTATTCAGTGGAAGCCTGTGAATGATTCTACAACGGTAAGCCATAGCTATCTCATAGTTAATAAGCTAGCAAAACTGGTAGCGGAAATGTGATTGCTAGCTATTGTTATTAAGGCAGCTATCACCAAAAGGTTAGATAGTGATGCTATAAAGTGGTTGCGTTACAGGATAACCGGCTCTGGTTACGCAACCGTCTAACGGTCACGCATCAGTATGAAACATTTATATTGCAAACAGGTTCCGAAAGTTTATCTAGAACCTTGTAAGAATTGATCACATGATATAATCGAATAAATAAAGCATTTAGCTATATATTGTATAGATTGAAATATTTTACCGTTTTTCATGGAGGCGATCAACGGGTAATTACGCTACATGCTCTCCAGAAGATGAGACTCTATTGGCTTCCCAAGGAAACCTCGCATGTGTCACAGGGTGCTCTGGTGTTGTGAGTGACACAACATTCTATTGTACGGACCAGAACCTGATGGAAGATTGGGTGACTGGTACCAGGACATACCTCTATACTCTTCATACAAGTGATATATCTACTGGCTTCGAAGCAAGGTAGCTTTATGGCCGCTTTGTTTACTTGTTTGTTTTTGGTTTATTTATAATATTTAGTGGATCATTATTGGAGTGTTTCTGTAAGATAATATTTTGTATGAAAGAGATTGAGTTAGCAGTACAGATTGTCATGACTGTCCATTTAATAAATTAGCTAAAACTTACACTCTATGGTTTTATTTTACAAGTTTAGATCTCATTCACTGTTTAGTGAATTTTTATCTGTCGGGTATTGAGTAGCTATTGTACACAATAAATGTCAACATCGTATAGGTTGTGTTAGTAGTTTATATCATGTTATTATTGTCAACTTTGACTAACTATTTCAGAATGTATAGCTACATGTCTGCCATGTAGGATAAGTTTTTTGTTTTTTGTTTTTTTCGTTTAGCTGTTGTTGTTCTGTATTGTTTTTTTGGTAGATTTTCATCATGCTGCTGGATTTCCACACTGAGAATTGGAGCTGGAGGATGGGATCTTACCGTTCGAGGAAGTTTAGTACCTAGGTCCAATGGAAGGATAAATTCTTCACCAGTGACTTCTTCCACTCCGATTCTTCGTCTTCAGGAAGGCTGCAACCATCGATACAAAATACCTGGTAGCAAAGCTTTCACATTTCTGTTATTGTTTTAACGATTGCTTTGTTGTTATGTTATTTTTGTTTCGTTTGCATTTTGATGAACATATTGGACTTATAAATAACTAAAGCTGGTGACAATCACAGACAAGATTCGTGCTTAAGTAGCTATACCAAAATGATTTTTTTTCAACATGATATTAGTTATATACTTGTCATTTGATGCAGTATCTGATCCAGATCAAGATATTGTGAGGTGCAGATGGTCAAATGTTACCTTAAATGAGTGTGGAAGTGTATGCAATGCTTTTCCCAATGCAACATTGGATGAGGTAAGATATTAATTTAATGCAAGCATACATTATTGTTTCCTGCTAAAGTGTCCATTCATATCTTCAGTGTCGCTTATTATTATTTTAAATTTGTGGCTATTTTTAGAATTCCTGCACACTCAGCTATAATGCTATTTATGGAACTGGGAGCTTTGCTGTTGCTATTCAAGTTGAAGATTTCTCATCACCTAGTAGCACAGTGCCACTGAGTGGTGTCCCATTGCAGTTCCTTGTTAATGTTACGAGTTCAACTCGATCGTGCTATGAAAGGCCGGTCTTGGTAGAGCCTACACCAGCAGCAGGGTCCTGCATAGCTATACCTGTGGGATATAATTATACAGCGAGACTCACTGGCTATTCTGATGATTTAAGGTAATTTGAAAACAGTATATGTACTATTATCGTTACTTGACAATAGTTTGAGTCAAATAAGAAAATAATAAATAGTAGTAGTAATAGTAATTGTAGCAATAGTAATAAAAATTTCAATAACAAATATAAAATAAGATACTACTAATTAATAATAATGATAATAGTAATGATCACTTCACAGTTTCTTTCTCAGCCTTCTTTTCTCATTACATGTAATTTCTCTCTTTCACAGGCTTTAAAAAAAAAAAATACAGAATTTATAATATAATATTTAGTCGCCACTGGGAATCGAACCCAGGAGTCGAACCTAGGACTGCTTGCTTAACGCACAAGAGCTCAGCCATTGAGCTATGACAATCAGCATGCAGTTCTGTGTTTGATTCCCTGTGGCGACCAAATAAATGGTTGTCATAGCTCAGTGCTTATACATGAAGCAAGCGGTCCTGGGTTCGATTCCCAGAGGTGACCAGTATTTTTAATTCTGTATTGCTAAAAAAAAGCTTGTGAAAGAGAGAGAATAATCTAATAATAATAATAATAATGATAATAATAATATTAATAATATTTTTCATGGAAAACGCTAATGATGGATCTTTGGTGTTAAGTGCATGTAGCTACTACTAAGAAAATTTTGTTCAAATGTATACAGCCTAAATAAATTGCTTTGTTGTGTTGAATAGAATTACAAATTTTGAGACCATATCTCCCAGAGGCTTAACTAGAATGCCATCAAACTCAGTTCTTCAAAGTGCAGACAATTCTTCACTGTACTTCATTGACATACGCTGGACTCCAACAATCCAGCAGTTTGGTCTCCACATTTTTTGCTTCTCTGCAGAAAACTCTGAAAGGTAATTGAACAAAATAATTGCAACTAGTGAGTGTATGGTATAATAACATGCAAATACAATGACAGAGAAATTGTGTTTTAGTACCTATAGCTAATTTATTGAGCAATAATGATGTGTGTCATTCAATTGCTTTGGCCAGACATCTCATTATATTGCATATACATTTGAATACTACATCTACATGCTCAATTTTAATATCAATGTTAGGACTCCATGCATATAATGTGACCATGCAACAGGAAAATCTGGCACAATCATAAAAATATTTCTTTTCGCTTCCCCATAGTCGGCGTCCAGGTATTAAGCTCTCCAAGTGTTATAGCCATAATGCCGACATACACAACCTAACCATTTCAATCCAACAGATATTTTCAATACATTTCAAAGAAGTAGATCAATTCTTTCCCAATGTTGGATGTTTATGCACAATGTGCTGTGCCTACTTTTCCTCTTCATGGTCACATATACATGTATGAACATGCTACAATATTCACACCTGAATAGTCACTAGGCTAATTCAAATTCTTAATTCTAACCTTAGTGGACTTCAACAATTATACGTCAAAACTTCATATTATATTTAGTTTAATGTAGTTTGTGCTGGTTAAGCATCCTTGCAAGCTGAAATATATGAAATTAAATGACTAGTAAAGAGGTTTAATAATAATTCATTAATTACTCATGTGGTTTTGCATTTAGCTACATTTAAATAAAATCATTATTTTAAATTTATTTCAGAATCACATCGGCTCAATCTTGTATCACGCTAGTTTCTGGAAGTAAGATTATAGTAGTATATATTTTAAATAAATACACGTTATAGTTATTGTGAAACACATGTATAATTGTTATACTCACTAGTGATGTGTGTATATTGTAAGCGTAGCGTACAAAAACTTCTTTATACTTTTTTTATATAACTATATATTATATACATTAATAATAGAAGTTATTTGTTTTGCTTATGATTATGATGAATAAATCTAATTTTTTTTAAATTTTGTATAAACTCTAATTAATTCACTTATTAGCTACTCCGCTAAATTATAATAAGAGATAAGCAAAATTTGAAATAATTGTGATATATACTGATGAGTTTTAGGATTCATAATTGGACAACAGAATTTGCTTATCTGGGTGTAGTTTAGTTGTAGTCAGCTTATGTATTCAAGTGGAAATCAAGCTTTAGCAACAAGTGATGTTTAATCAGCTTGTAGCTTAGTTGCTATAATAGTACTATATATTACTGCATATGGTAATACACTGGTTATATGAGTAAAGCTTTAGTAAAATGGCAGCAATTAACAAGACATTGCATTAAATGAAATGATAATGACTGTACAGTATCTGGTCCAAGAATACTTCCATCTTCTATTTCACCTGCTGGATTTATTCTACCGACACCAACCACAGTGTGGAAGATGGAGTTTGACCAGCCTGTGAGTTAGTGTGCTGAGTATTTGTAAATTTCATCTACATATGGATGTAATTAATGTAAAGGCATCCACATATGGCCATATATATACTACCTACCATACTCTCAATGGAGTATAGTACAACTCTAAAGAAAGCATTTTTAGTTTAACTTAAAAAAGCCTTGGTAGAATATTACTTAAAGTATAAAAGTATAGCTGGTTAGCAAATGAATTTTATAACCCTCTATTTTATATTTAATGTATTTTTATGCTGAAAGAATATTACATTCTAGAAATGCATTTTATTTTTAATACCCTCAGTTCAGTTTCTTGAGTATGTGTAATTTTATTTTTAGCAACATCGCTTTTATCAATGCAAGTGTAGCATATTGACACTCATGATTGATGCATAGAAATAATTGAATTTCGCACAGATACCAACAGTATTTTTTTAATCCAGATTCTTAGGCCGAGTAGTGAAAGAGGTAACAAGTATATACACATATATGAGGAGGGAGAGAGTAGTGCAAGGTATACCATCAGTGCTCAATCAAGCAAAGTGACATTCCCAGACCCAGGAAGCAATGGAACGGTGGTTACCTTCTCTGTAGAACTTGGTTTTGAACGTCAAAAGAAATACTACATACTTGTTGATGCAGGTAAAATTAATTAAATTCTACAAATTATAATTCTTTGTAGTATGTTCCCTGTATGAATGGATTCCATTTCATACTTCTACTCTTTGTTTCTTCACCAGTTAGATGATCCTTTGGTTATGTTCAGTAATTCTGTATTACTATTATTATATACTACAGTTAATGCAAATCATTTTTTTATGTCATTGCTTTACTATGTTGCCTAGACTTAAATGAGAATGTCGCGTATAAAAGGGCATAGTCGGGGACTTTTTTTGTGATAAGTAGAAATAAATGGCGGCTGACCGTTTTTGTCACCAACTTTCTGGATACCATTTTAGTACACATTACAACAACTCAGCACAAAATCACGGAATAATTAAAAAAAAGTCATGAGCTCCTTAACAAAAGGGAAAACAAAAAAAATACAAACAAACTCATCTTCAATAAAGAAATACTTTGGCACACACACACACGGCTTTGAAAGACACTAGACTTGATTAATCTATTATATCGCATGCAAAAATTATTATCTGTTGGGCACTCGTTTTAAACATGGCGTGGATCAAATTGAAAGAATATCGAGCTTTTATGGAAGGTTCTCATTGCATGGCTACTTTTTAATCTGAATAGCACGAACTAAAGGTCAAAGGGCATGCAGGCATTTTCCATTTTATACCCGGACCTCCAGAATGAGTTGAGAACGTGGTAAATTAGGCCCTTAGATATCACGTTTGGAGAATAGCATTGAATTATAAACACGACCTCTACGTTTAAGTAATTTACTACTAAATAAAAGGAACACTTTTCATTAAATAATGCTTACTATTATATTAGTATAATTTCAAGATTGGATATGCAAACTAGAAAGTTACTGAATGGAGTTTAATTAATGGAAAAGTGTACAAAATCAATAAAAAATTTGTAAGACAAGATTGATGATTTTATGACCGTGTTATAAATGTTTAGTTGGTTTCCTGAATTCTGTGGTTTATCCCACTACTTATGTTAATCACAGTTGTGAGTAAGTAGGTTGTAAATGTGTAATTTGATACCTCTTGGCTCCCAAGAGGGTACCATCCCTCACACATAGTGTCTGCCACTATACTGTCATGTATAGCTATATGAGTAGTTGACTTAGTAAAAAATTGTTTTGGGTGGACAGCATTCCATAAATTAGCATGTTGTCTGGACGAGGACTAATAGACTTAGATTTATATAATATTGATAAACTATGACCTACAAGTAGAAAACTTATTGGTCCTATTATAGCCATAGTAATTTAACAGAATCTGTTGAAATACTAGTGGTGTGCTTGAGCACAAATGGCGAGCGAGCCTTAAACTACACTATTGTTATTCAAACTACTAAAATAAAGTCGAGTTGTTAAATTACGCATATACAGTAAAGGGGATTCAATGCCATAGTAACCACTCCCCTCAACTGTTTGAATTGAAAAAGAAGCAACAAAATCAAGTCACGTTATTTAAAAATTTCTTTGTGCTATTCTTAATAGTAGTTGTAAAGCACAATACTTTCACACAACCGAACATACCTACGCAAGACTTACCTTTGTGGTTCGTCTAGTGGACAATGAATTTTCTAGTAAATGCTGTTGAGTAGGGCTTATAACTATGACAAATAGCGACTAACTTGAATAGAAATGGAACTCCCATAAGTTTTAGAGTTTTAACTGCACACGCAAAAGAATTCAAAGCGGTACACAATTCAATTTCTAAGGTGATACGGGTAATGGTCGCTAAGCCAGAGGATTCTGTTTAGTGAAGTTTAGGACGGGGGCGAACGCGGAGCAAACACAAAAATACGGAGGTTCAAAGTACAAAATGACATACGTACGTCCATACTGATAAACTAGTGGTGTACTTGAGCACAAATGGTGAGCGAGCCTAAATCTACACTATTGCTAAACAAATGGTTTTAACTTCTAACACTCAAGCTACTTAAAAAAAAGTCGAGTTTTTAAATTACGTATATACAGTAAAGGGGATTAATTGCCATAGTAACCACTCCCCGCAACTGTTTTAATTGAAAAAAAAAATAAAGCAATGAAAAAACAAGTCACACTATTTAAACGTTTTCTTTGTGATATTCTTTAGCAAAGTAGTAGTTATAACTCACAATACTTCACACAACACAAGCAAATGTTGAGCGAACCGGCCTATTTACCACTGGTGTCACTTGGTTCTGCCTCCCTTGTTTTGGAGAATGCTCTGTAAGATTCTGTCAAGTTTCCATGAAAGGTATAAATAGCTAATGGGTATGTTTGTTCAGTATTTATCATGCTTTCATCAATTTTACATCATGTCAATTTTTTTATTAAGTAATATTTAAACAATTTAAACCCCACCCAATATTGTAGGCATAGCAAACATGACCTCTTGAATGGCCAATTTAAAATTTTTTACACCCATATATTGTTACATAATATACTTTAGCGTGGTTCATGCAAAAAAGTAAATAATAGTTGACCATTAATATGTACAGAATCACTACTCTCTTATCCAATTTCAGGAATAGTGAAAACTTCTGTAGTATCCAATTTATGCCATTCTGACTACCTCAATTACCAGTAAATGGTAAACCAACTGGCAGCTCTACCAAAAAACAACAACAACATAACCAGAGTTAATTTTGTAACTTAAGCTAACAAATATGGAACTACGTACTTACCTCAGCCTCTCCCAAGTAATGGTGGCTTCCTTGGTTCTAATATCTGGCTACCAGCGGCACTTGACAACCAACGAGCAGCATTTAGCAGCCCCAAACAACGACGAAGTTTTTCAAATTACGTTTGGTAAAGAGTTTCAATGCCATAATAACCATTCGCAGTAACTTTTTGGGACTTGAAAAACAAGTGTTTAAAGGAATTATCACACAATTAGGAGCCCAAGTTTCAAGTAAGAGTTGTTTAAAGCTGTAGTATCAGAAGAAAGTGGGGTCAAGCTTAAAATGCCGTGTTTTTAGGGGAAAAACGGCACCCGCGCGCGCGTTTAAAGGGCATACGTACCATCCATCCATACATACATATAACATATATCCGATTTTGCATTATCCACCCCTAATACTGTCTCGCTCGCTCGCCAACAAACATCCCCGATTTTCAATTGTGTTACCCCTGTAAGTGTCTCACTCGCTACGCTCGCTCGCCAATTACGTTATAGAATATAATTGGTGTTATTTTGTTGTTATGGTCTGGGTTGGTATCTAAAAAACGAATAATATGTGTCAGAAGCTACTATGCAGTTTTGATTTATTATCGAGCGAGTGAAGCAAGTGAGATACTATTAGTATGAGTAATAGCACGGGTAACCGTGCTATTCGGGATTAATAGCACGAGTGACATGCCTCATGCTATTTCAATTGCTTTACGAGTGCTATTGATCCCTAATAGCACTGGTTACCCGTACTATCACTCGATAATAGTAGGCCAGCTTTTTAAAAAGTCGTTTGCAATGGTAGCTACACTGTATCGTTCACTCACTATCTCCCTATTTTAGGTTTAGCTTCTGCTGGAACTTTCTTTTCAACGTACGGGTCCTCCTAATCTGTTGAAAAACATTCCGTCTAATACGGGTAGAGCTTCTGCGGTAAAGAATGACATTGCGTCCAACTAGAAACTACTCAAACTGTACATTGCCAAGGTTAACGCTGACGCATGCGCACTAACCCGTACTATTTCACTTAGCTACCGTGGTATTTCACTTAGTTTCCACCTAGTTACCGAGGTATTTAAATTAGTTACGCGCTATTTCACTTTCTCCGTGTGATTTCAATTGAACAGTGATTTTTGCCATATATTTTTGAATGGGCAACTTATGCCCCATACTATTTGGGGTTGAAAAATTAAAATTGGGTATATATTATTATCAAGCGAGCAGAGCAAGCGAGATACTATTAGTATGCAAAATCAGGTATATGTTTTATGTATATATGTGTGTATGGATGGTATGTATGCCCCTTAAACATGAGTGTGGGTTCCCTTTTTTTCTCCTATAAACACGGCTTGTTAGGTTTGACAGTCTTACTTTAAGCTTAAGGTCCAAATTGTAAGAAATTTCCTGCAAAAATGCTTGTTTTTCAAGGTACAGAAAGTTGCTGTGACCTGTTTCAATGGCAGTGAAACCCTTTACCAGACATCATTTCATAACTTCGCCGTTTTTTTTTGGGGGGGGGGGGGCTGTGTAGTGCCGATTTTTTGTTGTCAAGGACCACCGGTAGTCAGAATGCCTTAATGCTAAGGAAGCTACCACTACTCCGGGGAAGCTGAAGTAAGCATGTAATTCCATATTTGCTAGCTAACATTACAAAAATAGCACTGGCCATTCTTTTTTGTAGCCGAGAGCTTGTTGTCAAGAGTGACTGGTAAATTCAGATAGTCAGAATGGCTTATCACTGGCCTATTGTTTTATACATATATATATATATATATATATATATATAAGTGTAGCTATCTATATTCTGAATATCATAGGCACTTGTAGTTAAACCTCTCATGGTGAAGTTCCACTTTTTGCTAAGTGCATAGGTTTTTCAGGTTTTTGGGAAATTTTAAGTAGCTTTATCAATTTTGACCTCTACACCAGGAAATGCCGAAAGGGATACAGTTTTGATAGGTATGTACAGCACACATATGGCTGAACAAGCTCACAGCTCTACCAAAGGTGTTAGAAAATTTGAGGATGCAATTCAACGACATTTACTAAAGAAGAAGCTCCAATTAAGAGGAGAAAAAGTTATAATAAGGATAAAGTAGTGAAGAGAGTTTAAATTTATTATGACACTGTTAGGCACCAACATTTGCTGTCAAGTACGCGCTCGATTAGCTGTTAAGTGTGCACTCGCTGCTAAGTGTCCATTTTGTTTATTTAGCATATATTTTCTTACTATTTGGAGTCATAAGTGGGAATTCTTTACCATCAATACATGGCAACTCAATTTATATTTCACTAGTAGTCATAAATATTCTGCTCACTTAGATAGACAAATATTGGGTATTAAAATTTCATATGAATATTTACTTTTGAATTATAAATAAATGGGATATAAAAAGTGGTGACTGGAATGCACTTAACATCATAATGAATTATTTGGTTGTGATTAGGGTTTGCTGTCGGTGGTCAGTTTTGTAACCAAGAATCTTTAGCAGTGTCTGACAATGAATTTTGGACAATTGAAATTCGTGAGTAGATTATCACATTATAACTAAACATTACTTTATGTAATGTATATGATAATATATGTATATATATATTTATAGCAACCATTAAGTTGTCTCCTAGATTTGGAAACAGTCTTGGAGGAACAGCTGTGATTATAGAGCCAGGATTTGTTTTGTCAAAGACTGACATAATACGATGTACTTTTGATACATCAAGACGGGCTGGTTTTGTCTTGAATAACTCTACAGTGATGTGCATTAGTCCATTCTTACAAGGAACCTCTGGTTTTGTTCCCTTTAAACTAAATGTTTTACGTGGAGTATCATTTGAGTCAAAATTTCTAGCAAGTAAGATGTCAATTATACTAGGTTAATATTATCATGTATACTTATATGCACTTTAAACTAACCTCATCTTCGAAAATTATAATGCTACAACCTGTAACGTGCCGAATATTCTGGTAAAAGGTCTCCAATCAGTATTAGCAAATTGTTACTATTTTTATTACTGGAAAGAACCAAGTAGCTATTTTAGCTTGCAGTTTAAATTTGAAACTAAACTGAATTTGCTTATTGCTATAGTGTCAGATTAAACAAGAGAGCTAGCCAAAAATACGTCGAGTTTAGGAGAAAATAGGAACTGCAAGTGAGTTTGAGGGATAATGTACCATAACTAATAATGTACTTCTGCACCAATGGCAAGCGAAATAGCCTAGCATACAACAAAGAATTACTAATTATAGACAGAAATTTCAATTTTTATTTTTTGATCATGATTAGAAAACCACAACAACCAATTCTTGCTAATTGTTCTAAGTAGCTTGTATTACACTGATAGGTGAAGATGCCGATTGCTTGATTATTCAGTACTTTTGATCAGTTTACCAATACTGATAACCAATCAAATCAAATATTTTTCATTAGTGGTATAAATTAGCTAATTATACTAATATGTACATAATTTTAAAATAAGTTGTATAGAATATCATTATTATTATTATGATAACAAAGGAAAGATTGCCAATAGTTACTGTTGCTTAAATTCATTAATGTCATAACTATTCATAGTATCACCAGAGCGAGGACATGCATTATCAGTTAATGGAAATGATGGATCAGTGGTATTCAAGAAAGGAGACACATTGCAGCTTACTTGGAATCCTCAATTGCTAAATCCAAATGGAGTATTTGATGGTAATATCATGGTGGATATAGGCATCAATGGATTAGTTTTTAGAAACCGTTATAGCAATCTACAATTTAATTTACTGACTACCACCAATGATGGAGCTGAAAATATTACTATAAACAATGCCCCCCCTATCTGTTTATTCTCAACTTACAACTCTATATGTCTGGTTCACATCAGTGTATCAACTAGTGGAAGACAAAGTGTTCCAAAAGGAATAAGAATATGGAGTGGTACTATGTTCTTGAAATTTGAAGATAAAATTGTACAGTGTCAAAAATGGCGCGACGACAATAGTGGTGTGGTATCAGCATTTAGTAGATTGCCTTCTTGTCCACCAAATCAATTGGTTGCAAGTTTTGACCTTCAGCAATATTTATTAGAAGATTTCACATCTTTGATTACGGCCGATACTGGATATCATAACATGTTCATGAATGACTTCCATCCTGATATATCGGTGTGCTACAGACTTACTAAGTATGTCAGACTTATTATAAATATACATTTATGTATATGTAATTATATTTACATATAATACTTATTACATGAGTTAGAGTGTGATATGGTGAAATGTTTCACGAGCAGGCTAATTTATTTGTGAGCAGGCAATTTTTTTTTCATGAGTCAGGAGGCGAGTGAAAGGAAAGCCTGAGAGTGAAAATATCTAGCCCAATATATAATAATAATATATATGTATATAATAGTAGTAATCATGCATAGCAACTATTTACAAAAATTAGCGTAGGCGGTGGTGCGGCCACACCAACACTATTATTTGGGTTTTAAAACATTCATGAGGTGAGAAACTAAACAGAGATAAATTCATTTTTCTGTGTATTCAATTGTAGCACATAACTCACACATTGTTAACAATTTGAAATATAACTCGCTCACAAAAGCACACCAAATCTATAACGTGGACCAATATCTGACTGTATGTCAATCATATGACCTAAAAGTCACCAGTTAGCTGTATGAGAGTGACAGCCTCTGTGCTCAATTTGCTTCTGTGTCATTTTTTGTCTTTGTTTGTTATAATGTCCACTTACATAATTAATTAGTTGTATTGAACAGACTAGTTTACTCTGTATTGTTGTGTTTATAATAAATTATATATATATATATTAATGCCACAACAATTTATGGTTATGCGTTATTGTAGACCAGATGGTGACAGAGGTCAGCAGTGTTGCTATGGAAACAACGGTGTACTAGTTCAGAATGATCCTGGTGGTAGTGCAGATGCCATGTCTCCTCTCAGTAACTATTATTCTCATGCATTGGAAGACCTACTGCCATATATCCTCTGCTGTAAGAATAACGACACTCCAAGATGTGATATGTACTTTTCAACAAGACCTTCTGATGATGGATCATCGTACAGATTTCCAAGACCAGGTTAGAGAAAAATAGTTAAAACCCTTATTACCATCAAATATGTACATAAAACTATACAACAAAATTTTACAAGGTTGGACATATTATATTATAGCATAAAGTAGAAAGCTAGTAAGTCTTGATAATATTGTATTGAAATAAAGATTGTGTGTGGTTGTGTGAGTATGAGTAGGAATATGCAAGAGAGAAGCGATAAAAAGTAGTGCAGATTAATTAGTAATGTTTAGGATTGAGCAGGCTAATGCAGGAATGGACTATGTACGACTTAACAGGTATATGCCACAGTTGGCTATAAACTTCAAATGGTTTACTTGTGCTTTACACAAAATATTCTAATTTCTGTACTTAAACTGCAGATAGATGGGGCTATCGTTATGAATATCAGATAGATTGGGTTTATTCGAAAGTAATTGAACCTTCACTGGACGCTGGAATTAATGTGATTACCATTAGAAGTACCAAATACATGGGTAAATAAAAAAAAAAATAGAACTTTTATTGCAAGCTATGAGGATTGAGCTGAAATCGTCTATCAATTTTCTATTTGTATTCTTTTGGCATAATGTTAACACTACATAAGTTATTGTAGTTTATTTGGTACAGAATAATAATTATAGTGTTTTTAAATATTTATTTACTTGTTTTTTTATCTGTCAATTATTGAAGCATATTAAATCTTCCGTTTGAATATTATAATCCAATAGCAGTACAATAATCACATCTAAAATTACAATGAATTGCTTTGTTTAAATATATCACGAATGAAAAGAAACAGTAATGCTATGTTTAGAAGGATAGCATAAAGAGATTTTGTTTCCAATAAGTGATAATCCATTCTTAATTGATGATTACATGCTTCGAGTAATATTCTCATTATTGTTAAATTGCTTCTAACACCACTGACTAGACACAAACGATTATAAACATCAGGTAATTCTATTTTACGAGAGTGTAATACTTGTGTGTTAATCTATTTGCTATACACTGCCTAAAAGGAGAACATTGACAACCATAACAAATTTTGTACACTGAGTCAATAATTTGAGTTAACAAAAATTGACAAGACTGTAGAGGTTAATTGGCGAGCTAGCGTAGCGAGCGAGACACTTACATGGGTAACACAATCGAAAATCGGGGATATTTATTTATTTATTTATATATATGGACGTACGTATGTCATTTTGTACTTTGACCCTCGCATTTTTGTGTTAGTTATGTGGTCGACCCCGTCCCAAATTGCACTAAACAGAATCCGTCTGGTTTATCGATCAATTACCTGTATCATCTAGAAAATTGAATTGTTTACCGTTTTGAATTCTTTTGCGGGTGCAGTTAAAACTTGAAACGTAAGTGACTTCCATTTCTATTCGAGTTAGTGTCGGTGGTAAGTCAATGCGCTCTTTGTCATGGTTATAAGCCTTGCGCAACAGTATTTACTTGAAAATACATTGTCCACTAGACTACTGCGAATGTAAGTCTGTGTAGGTGCATGTCCAGTTGTGTCAAAGCATTGTGTGTTACAACCACTACTTAGCTAAAGAATATCACAAAGAAAACTTTTAAATAACGTGTATTGTTTTGTTGTTGTTGTTTTCCTTCCAAGCAGTTGCAGAGAGTTGTTACTATGGCACTGAAATCCCTTTACCCTGTATGCTAAATTTAAAAACTGGATCTTATTTTCAGTAGCTTCAGTGTTAGAAGTCAAAATCATTCATATAAAAATAATATAGTCTTTAGGCTCGCTCGCCATTTGTGCTCAAGCACATCACTAGTAAGCTAGCTCTCGACACATTATACATTAATTTATGATTTTTGTTTTGGTTGTCAATGGACTCTTTTCAGGCAGTAATTATTTCCTTAAGAACTAATAATTTTTCCAGTTCTGGCATAGGAGTGAAAACAAAACACTTTCATGTAACAAACTAAACCCACACTACTTCAATGGTAGATCTTATGACACCGTTAAGTAAACAGATTTGATAGTATGCATACTTTATTCATTTAAATGTAACTTGTAATTCTACAGCTACATCAGTAGGAGATCCACACATTATCACTCTAGATGGACTCAAGTACACCTTCAATGGCAAAGGAGAATTCACGCTCATCGAAACTGAAGACAACACAATGACAGTGCAGGGAAGAATGGAACAAATTGAAGACAGTGAAGGCAACCTAGCCCCAGGTACTGTGTTTACTGCCATTGTAGCCAGCCAACTGTCCCCGGCTGCAAAAGTGCAGTTCCAAGTTGACAAATCTGATGGATCTCTCCACACCATGGTCAATTCAGAAGAGGTGAAGTTTGGAGACATTAGCACTTTAAAGTTTGATGGAGTGTCTCTGCTTGATAAAGGAAACAACACTGTATTAGCACTCTTCAGCACTGGGTTTTATGTAGAAGTGAGCGTTGTGAACAGCATTATAGAAGTACTGATGGTGGGGCTGCCAGAGTCACTGAAGAGAAAGACACAAGGACTAATGGGAACTTTTAATGACATAATGTCTGATGATCTCAGACCTAAAGGTAGTAGGCAGTTCATTTCAAGATTTTCTTCAGTTGAAAATATTCATAGAGACTTTGGAATAACATGTAAGTTAAGTATAATACTATACACTGCCTGAATAATGTCTATTGATGACCATAACAAAAATTGTAAATTTGTGTAAATTCGTTGAAAACAAATTTGTTAACCTCTAAGGTCTCATCAATTTTTTTGTCCTCAGCACAGGACTGAATTTGTAAATAAACACTTTATAAGCAGTGATAATGCATGATCATAACTAGTAGTGCAGAGTATCCTACTTAAAAGTATAAATAATTTCCT